>ERZ842401.9-NODE-9-length-241099-cov-7.034840_pt1 | contig 241099 bp, 207 predicted proteins | sample MGYA00521270_ERZ842401 | MGnify/ENA primary metagenome ERZ842401 (study PRJEB31892, sample SAMEA3878208) | bioreactor metagenome | biome: Moose rumen | place: Sweden | collected 2011-10 | study: EMG produced TPA metagenomics assembly of the PRJEB12797 data set... | reverse complement strand
AAATCGAGGGCTTCGAGATGATGGTCTATGACCGCTGGGGCTCGATGGTCTTCCTCACCAAGGATATGCACACGGGATGGGACGGCGGCAACCTGCCGAGGGGAATGTACGTCTGGGTGATCCGCTACAAGAGCGCCCGCGAGGAAGAGCACACTGTCAAGGGAAGCGTGATGCTGGGAAGATGAGTTTTCCAAAATTTTGCGGTGAAGCTAAAAAAGTGTATTTTTGCAGCTTGTTTAAAATAGACGTGTTGTAACCTCATATATGAAGAAACTATACCTTTTCCTCTTCCTAATACTCTCAACCGCAATCCTCTCCGCACAGAGGGTCGTCACCATCGAGCAGTGCCAGCAATGGGCTGTTTCACAGACCTCCGCCAATGTGCAGAAGGACCTCAACGGGCAGATTCTCAAGACCAACTACCATAACGCAGGTGCCCACCTCTTCCCCAAACTCTCCATCAACGGACGTTTCGCTTACGAGTCGGTGGACGCGCCGCCCCTTACTCCCTTCGACCAGAATCCCGAATGGGCCCGGATGCAGTACCACATTGGCCTTGACTTGGAACAGGTGGTGTTCGACGGATGCAAACTCTTCTACGGCCGCCAGTTCGCACGCCTTCAAAACGACGCCGAAATCTACAAGATCGAGCTCTCGATGAATGAGATCAAAGCTCAGGTCATCAACCTCTATCTCAGCCTTCTTATCCTTGACAAGCAAATAGGCATTATCCAGAATGTGCAGAGCACTTTCGACGACCAGCTCAAGCAGTTGCGGGTGCTCTACAAAGAGGGCGTGATTCCCCAAAACGATGTCTCCCAACTGGAGCTGGAAGCCCTGAAGATGGAGCAGAACCACGACGAGCTCCAGGCCAAGCGCGAGTCCATCATCTCCACACTTTCCATCCTGACCGGCCAGGACCTTTCCGGGGCGACTTTCACGATGCCGGAGCTTGCCGATTTCTCCGCCACTGCCCCCTCCAACCGGTTGGAGTTCTCCATTTTCGAGAACCAGCTGGCCCAGATGGAGTTCCAGCGCAAATTGCATTTCTCCAACAGTCTGCCCAAGATATCCCTCTTCGCCACCGGCGGTTACGGACGTCCTGATTATCAGTTCTATTTTGCCCGCCCTGACTGGTACTATATGGCCGGCGTGAGTCTCCGTGTTCCTCTCATCGACTGGGCCAAGAGCACGGGCGTGGCCAAGGTGATCGGCATCCAGAAGCAGATCCTCGAAAGTCAGGAGGCCGATTTCAAGAAGTCGAACCAAATTGCCATCCAGGATAAACTCAACGAAATCAACCGGCTGGAGCATCTGATTGTCTTGGACAAGGCCATCAACGAGAAATATGCGGAGCTGACCAAGACCTATTCCAGCCAGTTGGCGAACGGCACCATCACGGTGACCGACTATATCCGCCAGCATAACGACGAGCTGACCTCCCTGATGAACCAGGAGATTCACAATATTCAACTGTTGAAGACCAAATATGAACTTATGGCCCTTCGCGGTGAATTGTAAGTCGCTTTTTAAGAAAATTGATAATAAATATAAAACACCGTAACGATGAATAAACTTTTGAATGTATCCGGTTCGCCCCACGTGCATAGCGGAGAAACCGTGCAGAAGATTATGTGGTCGGTGGTGTTGGCCCTGGTGCCGGCATTCCTGGTCTCTGTCTTCTATTTCGGCCTTCCCGTGATTGTGCTGACCTTTGTCTCTGTGGGGTGCTGTGTCTTGTTCGAGTACTTGATACAGCGTTTCCTAATGAAAGTAAAACCGACCATCAGCGACGGTTCCGCCGTGGTGACGGGTTTGCTGCTGGCCTTCAACGTGCCTGCCAATCTTCCGATTTGGATAATGGTGGTGGGCGCTATCGTGGCCATCGGCATTGCCAAGATGCCCTTCGGCGGTCTGGGTCACAACCCCTTCAACCCCGCGTTGGTGGCCCGTGTGTTCCTGCTCATCGCCTTCCCGGTGGCAATGACCAGCTGGCCTGTGCCGACGCCCGTCTGGGGCTTCGCCGACGCAGTGACCGGCCCCACGCCGCTGGGACTGCTCAAGGAGAGCGCTTCCTTGGATATGAGCCAGATGCCTTCCTATACCAACCTGCTGGTCGGCCAGATGGGCGGCAGCTTCGGTGAGGTCTCGGCCATCGCCCTGCTCATCGGCGCGGCCTTCCTGCTCTGGAAACGCATCATCAGCTGGCACATCCCCGTGGCCTTTATGCTGACGGTGTTCGTCTTCTCCGGCATCTTCTGGCTGATCGACCCGACGCATTACGCCAGCCCCTTCTTCCACCTGCTCACGGGTGGTATCGTCCTGGGCGCCTGCTTTATGGCCACCGATATGGTGACCTCGCCGACCTCCCACAGCGGTATGCTCGTGTTCGGTTGCGGCTGCGGCCTCCTTACCATCATCATCCGTCTCTTCGGCGCCTATCCCGAGGGCGTTTCGTTCTCCATCCTGATTATGAATGCGCTGGTTCCCCTTATCAACAAGGGATTCAAACCTAAAACTTACGCCAAATAACCTAAACCGCAACCACTATGTCACAGAAAAAAGAAGCATCCCTGTTGCGTTTGGTCGTGGTGCTGACCTGCATCGCGCTGGTGGCCGGAATGGCCCTCACTGGCGTGTACGCCCTCACCAAGGACCGTATCGAAGCAGCACAGAAAGCAAAGAAAGAAATGGCCCTGAATCTGGTTCTGCCTGATTTCAAGGGAACTCTCAAAGATACCACCATCACGCCCGATGGTGAAGACGACCCCGTGTTGGCCCATATCGCCCTCAATGACGACGGCTCGCTCTTCGGCCTTGCCGTGGAGACCTTCACGAAAAAGGCCTTCGACGGCCGCTTCGACCTGATGGTCGGATTCGACGCCGACGGCAGCATCATCAATACCGAGGTGATCGATGCCTCCGAGACCCCGGGCCTCGGCGACAAGATCAACAAGGACAAGAGCAATTTCGCCAAGCAGTTCAACGGCCAGGACCCCGCCACCTACAAGCTGTCTGTCAAAAAGGATGGCGGTGACGTGGACGCCATCACGGCCGCCACGATCTCCTCGCGCGCCTATTGCGATGCAGTGCAAAGAGCTTATAATGTTTACCAGAAAATAAAGGAGGGTAACAATGAGTAAATGGAATATTTTAACCAAAGGTTTTTTCAAAGAGAATCCCAGCTTGATTCTCGTGTTGGGCACGTGTCCCACGCTGGCTGTCACCACTTCGGTGAACAACGCCATCGGTATGGGTGCCGCCACCACCTTCGTGCTTTTGATGTCCAACATTCTCATCTCACTGCTCAAGAACGTGATTCCCGACAAGGTGCGTATCCCGTGCTTCATCGTCATCATCGCTACCTTTGTGAGTATGGTGGACCTGCTTATCCAGGGCTTCGTGCCTGCGCTCTCCGCCAGCTTGGGCGTCTTCATCCCGTTGATTGTCGTCAACTGCATCGTGCTCGGCCGTGCCGAGGCGTTTGCCAGCAAGAACGGCGTGTGGGATTCCATCCTGGACGGTCTGGGAATGGGCATTGGCTTCACCATCTCGCTGATTCTCATCGCCGCTGTGCGTGAGGTGCTGGGCGCCGGCGCCTTTATGGGCCATCAGTTCATCCCTGCCGATTACAACATCCTGATTTTTGTGCTCGCCCCGGGCGCCTTCATCGTGTACGGTTTCATTATGGCCCTCGTCCGCCATATCCTCAACAAGGTGGAGGCCAAACGCAAAGCCAAATGCGCCGTGGCCAAATAACATTGTCATTAACTTTTAGAAATTAGTATTATGGAATATATATTGATGATAATCGGTGCCGTTTTGGTGAACAACATCATCCTGGTGCAGTTCCTCGGCATCTGTCCGTTCCTCGGTGTCTCCAACAAGGTCAGTACCGCTCTCGGTATGGGTATGGCCGTCGTCTTCGTGATGACCCTGGCCACCCTGGTGACCGCCACCTTGCAGAAATATGTCCTCCTCCCGTTCCAGATTACCTATCTGCAGACCATCGTCTTCATTCTGGTCATCGCCTCTTTGGTGCAGATGGTGGAAATTGTGCTTAAGAAAGTCAGCCCGCCGCTCTATCAGGCTTTGGGTGTCTTCTTGCCGCTGATTACCACGAACTGTGCCGTGCTTGGTGTCGCCATCAAGGTGACTGAGCAGGAGTTGATCAAGGGACACGGCTTCTCCATTCTGGACAGCACGTTGTATGCCGTGGCTGTGGCCATCGGCTTCACGCTGGCCATCGTCATCTTCGCGGGCTTGCGCGAGCAACTCGAGTTGGTGGACATTCCCAAGGGTATGAAGGGCGTGCCTATCGCGCTCATCACCGCCGGCATCCTGGCTATGGCCTTTATGGGCTTCGCCAATCTGGTGTAATCGTTACCCGATAGATACAAAAAGGGCGGGATGGTGTTTCATCATCCCGCCCTTTTGTGTGATGGCTACTCGATGCGGTGCCTGAAATAGTCGATGGTTTTGACCAGTCCGGCGCGCAACTCGACCGTGGGCTCCCATTGCAGGATGTCTTTGGCCTTGCTGATATCGGGTTTCCGCTTTTGGGGATCGTCCGACACGGCGGGCAGGAACTTGATTTTGGAGGAGCTTCCGGTAAGCTCGATGATAATCTCGGCGAGCTGTCGGATGGTGAACTCGGTGGGATTTCCCAGGTTGATGGGGCCGGTGATGTTGTCGGGGGTATCCATCATCGTGATGAGCCCCTTGATGAGGTCGTCGCAGTAGCAGAAGCTGCGGGTCTGGCTGCCGTCGCCGTAAATGGTGATGTCCTGTCCGCGCAGGGCCTGGATGATGAAGTTGGAGACCACGCGGCCGTCGTTGGGGTGCATATTGGGCCCGTAGGTGTTGAAGATGCGGACCACCTTGATGCGCACTTGTCTTTCGCGGTAGTAGTCGAAGAAGAGGGTCTCGGCGCAGCGTTTCCCCTCGTCGTAGCAGGAGCGGATACCGATGGGGTTCACATTGCCCCAGTACTCTTCGGTCTGCGGATGTATGGTGGGATCTCCGTACACCTCGCTGGTGGAGGTCTGGAGAATCTTGCAGTTCAGCTGTTTGGCCAGTTCCAGCATATTGATGGCGCCCATCACGGAGGTGTTGATGGTCTTGATGGGGTCTTGCTGGTAGTGGATGGGGGAGGCGGGGCAGGCAAGGTTGTATATTTCATCGACCTCCACTTCGAAAGGCTGCGTGACGTCGTGCCGCACCAGTTCGAAGAAAGGGTTGCTCATCAGATGGAGGATGTTGAGTTTGCTGCCGGTGAAGTAGTTGTCCAGGCAGAGCACTTCGTGCCCCTGTTTCAGGAGGGCTTCGCAGAGGTGTGAACCCAGGAATCCGGCGCCGCCGGTGACGAGGATTTTCTTCATAGAAGGGTGTTTAAAAAAAGTTTGCAAAAATACAAAAATAACACATTTTCCTCATTACTATAGTACCCAACAAAAAAGCGTGGCATTGAATCCACGCTTTTCCATTTCCGTCACAATGTGCCATTCAGTGTCAAGTTCACTCCCGCACCAGTCGAGCTTCCGTGAGGCCGCCCTTGTTGCCCACCACGAAGAGGGTGGGTGGGTTGCCATCACGCACAAAGTCGTCCAAATAGAGCGGTTCTCCGATAATGAAGCAGGAGCAGTGGAACGTGTCGCCGGGCTTCAGTTTGGAGTTCTCGCTCTCCACCACCACAAAGCGGCCTTCGCCGAGATGCTTGAGCAGCACGCGCCGGTCGGGAGCCCAAGCGATGCGTACAAATTCCTCCGGCTGTATGTCGTGTGGGTAGATGGCGCGGCCGAGCACCAAGTTCGACGACTCTCCCGAACGGCCGTGGTTGGCCAAAAAATCGTCCCAGTCGTGGAAGCCCACGCAGCGGGCCAGGACAGATAGTGTGGAGTAACGGGTGGTGTCGTACCCGTCAATATAGCCCCAGATGCGCTTGAGGGTGGTCACACCGAGGGTCTCCTTGCAGCGCTCCTGAATCACACCGGTGAGGAACTGGAAGTCGGCCGGGGTCTTTATCTTGCGGGAGACGGATTCCTCCACCATACTGCGTAAGAGGATTATATCAGATTCTTTTGGTATCATAGCTCTTGATTTTTGATGGCAAAAGTAGTGTTTTTATTTTTTGATTAGTGAGCAGTGAATAGTGAACAGTGAACAACGATTAGTGAGCAGTGATTGGCGTTGGAGAAGGGCTACCAGCCGCCCTCGTCGTCATCGCCGTCTTTCTCACGACGGTTTTTCACGATCTTGCCGACCACTGCTGCACCGGCCACACCGGCGGCCACCTTGGCAGCCGTGCCTAAGATGCTTCTGCCCTTGCCGGAGGATTCTTGGCTTCTGGACATCTTCTCCAGAATGTCCTCTATCCCCGTGGAACTTCTCTCCTCATAATCGTCGTAATCATCATCTGTTTCATATCTTTGTTGTTATATAAGAGATTATTAGATGCTATTATTCTTCTTTCTTTACCTTGTATGTGGCCCGGTAGTACTCCGTGGAGGGCATTGTGGCCAAGGATTCGAGCCACAGATAGACGGAGTAGCGCACGCGGGTGTTCTCGAAGCCGAAGTATATGGTTCTCAACCCCTTGGTGGGGATGCGGTCATTGCACGACTGGGTGCCCTTCTTGGAGAGATCGACATTGTACTTCAGTTCCGCTGTGGGCTTGCCGTCGGCAAACTTCTTGGCCTCGGCGGAACTGGTGAAGATGAAGAGGTTGCAATAGGCCTCTTCCTCACGGTAAGGCTCGCAGGCGTTCAGCAGTTCTCGGAAAATGTTGGAGGAGGAACCGTGCGATTCGTAAACGGGCAAGCCCAACAACTTGATTTCCTTGTATTTCTCATCCATTCTGCGACAGAACTGGCCATCGGCCCCCATATCGCTTTGGGAGGTGGAGATGCGGAGGCTGTAGGCCACATCGGTGCTGCCGGCGGGCACTTGCATTGCCACCACCGAGCGCGTGTTGCCGCCGGAGAACAGGGCCTTGCCTTGCGAGCGCAGCGTCACCTTGCGCGGCTCCTCGAACACGCTCTTCAGCTTGATGCCCTGGATTTTCTGGGCCCCCAAGTCCTTGACGGTGCACTCCGTCTTGTCGGTGACAATCTCTGGGTCGTCGTTTTTGATATTCTCCACGGAGGTCACCGTTTTGCTGGCCTTGATATCGATGTACTGGTTGCCCACGGGCTTCAGTTCCACCACATACACGGCGGTATGGGCTACGGGGATGGAGTCGTGCACAACCTTCTTGCCCGCATAGGTCTTCAGCACCCCGCGGCTGTCGGCGTTATAGACACGCATAGTGACGCTTCCTTGGGTCTCGAAATCAAGGAACAGCTTTTCTCCTTTGCGCAGATACACCGGATGCTCTTCCACCGCGGTGATTAGGTGGTCGCTTTCGGAAAACAGCGGTTTGTGAATGCGTTTCAGCCCTTTCTCCAGCAGGCTCTTGACGGCCAGCGCCATCGTGTCGGCCTGTTGTGTTACGGACCTGTCGGCTTTGAAAAGATCTTCGTCGTCGCAGACTGTCTGCAACTCATTATAGACTTTCATCAGCCGTTCAAGGCTCTTTTTCGAGGGATCTCTCTCGAACTTGCGGATGGCAAGGGCGGCGTCGTCCAGCAACTCCTTGGCCTCATTGATGGCCTCCTCCGTGGGGTCGGTCTCAGGCTTATCGACCAAGAAGCTGTTTTGGTTGTTTTTCTGAGAAGATGAGTCTCCGTCTCCACAACCCGTGAAACTTGTCAGCAGGGCTGTAAGAAGGAGCAGCAGCAGGAATTGTTTTCTCAATGTAGTCATTTTGCAGAATTTTGTTTGTATTGTAAGATGTTGTTTACTAATTCAAGAGTGTCAGGATGGACCGTTGACAGGGTGTGAATGATGGTCTCCAATGCTTGCACCACCGTTTCGAGGGCCATAGAGGGTTGCTTGTTTTTCTCCACCACCTGACAGGGCAGGTAGGGAATGTGGATGAAACCGGCCCGCATATCCGGGTACTTGTGGCGAACCAAATGCAGGGCGGTGTAGAAGACGGTGTTGCATACGTATGCGCCCGCGGAGTTGGAGACTACCGCAGGGATGCCTGCAGTATGCAGGGCTTCCACGAGACGTTTGACAGGGAGGTTGCTGAAATAGGCGTCGGGCGCCTCCGCACGCACCGGCATCTCCTCGGGTCGATAGCCTTCGTTGTCGGGCTTCTTGCTGTCGGCCATATTGATGGCGACGCGCTCGATGTTAACCTCGGACCTTCCGCCCCCTTGTCCAATACACAGCACCACGTCGGGACGGAACTCGTCAACGGCCTGCTCCAGCATCACTGCGGCCCCTTTGAAAGTGACCGGGAGGCGCACTTTCACCACCTCCACGCCCTCCACCATATCTGTAAAGGCTTTCACGGCCTCCCAGGAGGGGTTGACGGACTCTTGTCCAAAAGGCTCGAAACCGGTGAGTAGTAGTTTCATAACTATAAGACGTTTAGGATATGGTGTACAAAATGGTATGCGTTCAATAAATCTTTCACGATGGTGTATTCTTCGGGTTTATGAGCGTTTTGATAGCCGCAGCTGAGATTGCAGCAGGGAATCTTCAAGCCACGCTGTTTCAGGGCCACCACGTCGGTCTTGCCCCCGTGGACGGGCTCATAGCCATATAGCTTGCGGATTTCAGCGGGTATGAAATCATCCTCACACAAGCGCACATCCGCTTTCTCCGAGTAGGTGACAATGTCGCTGTTGCCTTTACGGTCACATTGCAGAATGTAGCGGACATCGTCGAACCAGGCAAGGTCGCAGGCCTGGGAGCCGCGGCAGCCGCTCAACTCCCCGTCCTTTTCCTCCTGCACAAAGAAGGCTACCTTGAGCGTCTCCACCTCGTGCAGGAGTCGCAAAGCTATCCAGATACCGTTTTTGTCGTCGGCTCCGATACCTACACGTTCTCCTTTGTCGTCGGTGGCGAAAATCATTCCGTCGGCTTCTTGCAGGTGGCGCACACCAGGTTGGTGAACTTCATCAAGATGGGCTGCCACGCAAGGATAATGGTCAGCCTGGCCCTTGGTGATGAACACGTTGCCGAAATCATCTTCCACAACGGTCAGTGGCAAACCTTCCAGTTGGTCCAGCACCAAGCGCTTGATTTCGGCTTCCTGGCCCGATTTGCTATTGATCTGATATAGTTGCTTGAGAAGTTTCATACTTTATAGGTTATCCGATTCTTTCGTTTTTTCTTCATCAATCCCGTATAGTTCTCGCCAGTAGGCATTCTCTATTGAACGGGTCTTGTATTCCTCTTTGTGCAGTCCTTTCTCTTGCTTTGTCTCAAGATTGCGGCTAAGTGTGTCCGCAAAATTACAAATGGCGGTATGTACTGTTTTGTCGAATACCATCAGCTTGTACGATACTGTGATCAGTAGCACATTGGCATTTGTCCTTGATTGAATATACCGTGTGACGTTGTCTTTATTTAGTTTGGGTTGTACTTGGTGAGCATCGGTTTTAAGCCCCTTATCTTCCATTGTTTTGCTGAAATCGTCATACAATTGTTTCAGCAGCGTACGGTCGCGGGTGATACATTCGGGAAAATCGAACCCCGTTTCCCCTTTTTCTCCGCCGAATTCGAAATGAAAATCGGTGATGTTTTTGACAATTTGTTCGCCGGCGACGACCACGATCCAATCATTCTCATTTCGGTCGCGGGTGATGTCATCTATAAATTGACGAAAACAGGGATTTTCGGTCGTATCCTCCGCAACGGTGTAGAAATTACAACGCACATCTTCGTTGCTGTTCTGGCGGGAGAAAAACTCGTTGGACACGTAGTTGAAACCGCCCAACTGGGCAATGTGCCAGTCGAAGAAACTGAGCCCGTTGTCACCTATTCCGATAGGGTTGACAATGGTGACACTGGAGCCGCGTTCCACGTGGCTGCCGTAGGGTGTATTCAAGTAGAACTGGTTAACTACCAGCATATCGTTTTTGGGGCCTTCGTTGACGGCGGTTGCCAGATTCTTTACACGAAGGTTTTTGGCGAGGGTGACAGCCTTCAGAATTTCTTCTTCGGAGAGTCCAAGCTCAAGTTTGATGTCGCCGAAACTGAGATTTTTGGCTGGCCAAAAAAGGCCCTCTCTTTTAAAGCCTTTGATAAGCATAAACTCGTTGATATTTTTGGCGTTTTCCTTAAGTTCCTCCTCCTTTTGTTCGGCTTCCATCACTTCGGTAAAGCCAGAGCCAATGAGACCGGCGGGCACGGCGAAGATGGCGATGCCGAGGATACCCACGCAGGCGGCGATGACCTGCCCGGCGATGGTCACCGGCGGGGTGTCGGCAAAGCCGCCCGGGTCACCGATGTACTGCAGGAAGGCCCACAGCACCGAGTCCCAGCCGTTCACATACACATCGGGTTGGGCGTTGTGCTCTACAAAGTAGAGGATGAGCGACAGGATGACGGTGACGATGCCGAGGAACTGCAACGACACCCACAGCTCGCTTTTTTTGGATTTGATTGCGTTGGAGAGGAGTCTGAACGAGTGCATATAGCGGAATACGCGCAGCAACCGTGCGATTCTCAGCACTTTCAACGCGGTGTAGGGCACAGGGAAGAACAGGCTGACGTAGAATGGGTAGGTGGAGAGGAGGTCAATCAGTCCGTAAAAACTGAAGCAGTAGCGCACCCTGCCCCAGAATCCCTTGTATTTGTCGTCCAGCATATCGGCGTTCCAGATGCGGAGCGTCACCTCAATGGTGAAGATGATAGTGGTGAAGATGTCGATGAACTTCAGCAGTCCACCGAACTGCTGCTCGGCGCCTGGAAATGTGGAGGCGAACACCTCCAACGTGCTGATGATGATCAGTCCGATAATGGCGTAATCAACGTAGTTGTGCCACTGTTTGGTGTGCAGATTGTCGTCGAAGACGCGGTTGAGTTCCTTTTTGAATTGGTAAATTCTGTCGTTCATTATTGCGGTTTACGGTTTACGATTTGCGATTTGCGATTTGTCCCCTCGTCAAGGCACCACACTGCGCTTACGCTTGTGTGGGGTTACTGGGATTTTGCCCCTTCGGGGCTGCTTAAGGCATATCCATCTTCATTCTTAATTCTTCATTCTAAATTAATTAATCAGCCACGCCACGCCGAGGCCGATGCCGTTGAAATTACGGGGATCTTGGCAGTTAAACATCCCGTACAGGTCGAGTTGCACGCGGGGATGCACGAGGCAGGTGAAGCCGAAGTCGAGGTTGCATTCCGCCTCGGTGTTCCGCTTGCCGTAGCGGGTGAGGTAGTTGTAGCTCTCCACGAAGGCACCGAAGCGTTCGCCGATGTTGAAGCCGAGGCTGAGGGCCAGGAAGGTGGAGGGAATGTGTGACACGCCCGACCATTCCGCGCCCACATTGTAGCCGATGTTGAACCAGTCGGTGACGTCGTTTTGGAAAAGCAGATAGAGCGACGGGGCCGTATGGGGTTGCACAAATCCGTCGGGCACGCGGGTGAGTGGGATAGCGAGGTTGGCCATCAGGGAAATTTTGGGCACCCACTTGTAGCTCTCGAAGATTTTGACCTTGGTGCCGATGACGAGCGGCTGCACGTCGTAGGACCAGTGGCGGTCGTAAAGCTGGCCAAAAGTGCCGTCGTACTCTAACCGCAGTTCAGCGAACTTGGTGACGCCGAAGCGCAGCATCGTGGTGGGCAGCAGGAATCCTGGGGAGCCATCCCAAGTGCTCTCAAAGCCGGTCTCCCACACCACTTTCAGGAAGGGGGTGACGTCAGTGCCGGTGGCCATCCCGGGCCGGTCGGCGGAGAGGGTGGGGGAGTCGGATTGGGCGTTGGCGGTAACGAAGCACGCCAGGAGGAGGAAAAGGGGGAATAGTTTTTTCATCATATTATTTTTCCCGTTTCAACGCCTCCTTGGCGCTTTCGATGTTGCGCTTGATGGACTCGATGTTGCGGTCGTGAGAGGCGGCTTTGTCGATTTTTGACTTGCGGTACGAAGCCTTGGATGACGGGGTTGATGCACCCTTTATCAGTCGTGCATAGTTTTCGTTGTCTCTTTTCTTGGCCTCGCGCTCGCGTTCCAGCTGCGCCCGCAGGTCGATGATTTTCTTTTTGTAATACTCTTTACTCATAATTCTGTTATTTCTTTTTTTGCCTACTCTTTTCCGGATTTTCGGTGCCCTCCGTATAGTGATTTGTTATGGTGGTCAATTTAGGACCTATCCATAATTGATAATTGTCAAATTTGGCCATTAGCTAACAGCCAATAGCTAACAGCTAATAGCCAAATTTATAGGTGGGTTGAATATTGAAGCAGACTACTTCCACACGCCCTTCTTGCAGCCCTTCTTCTTGCATTCCTCGTTGAAGGAGGCAAGGGTCTTGGCGTCGTCGGAGCCGGAGGTGTAGTAGCGGCCGCCCTTCTTGTCGGTGTAGCACACCTGGCAGTAGAGGCCGAACTCGGTGTCGAACTCTTTCTCCAGAGAGCTGATTTTCTTGTTGCCGGCAATGGAGATGTTGCCTCGGCCGTCACCGCGGCGCACGGAGGCGATGGTCTTGTCACCGGGGATGTTGGTGATGCTCTGGCCTTTCTTCACCGCATCGCGGGCGTAGCTGTAGAAAATGCCCAAACGGATATAGGGGAACTGTTCGTTGAAATCTTTCATTAAGGTGGCAATCTTCTTGTTGCCAGTCACTGAAATTCCTGCCATAGCTTTGTGGTTTTAAAGGTTAATATTCATTTCGGGTTCTTCTTTCACCATATCGGCGAGCATCAGCACGGCCTCTGCTTGCGGGATGGCGAGCAGGTCGGCGGCTTCCAGGAGCTGCTCCACCTCGCTACTGGAGAGGATGCCGTCCACCAGCACCAGTTCGAGCAGCGACTCGAAGATGATGTAGTTCTCCCCGTCGGCCACTTCGGTGCTGGCCACACAGAGCGTCTCTTTCAGCTTTTTGTCATTGCTAAGTCCCTTGATTTCAGTTTCCACATTGGCGATGAACTCTTCAGTGTTGAACTCCATCACTTCTGCGATTTCCTCCAGGGCGATTTTCTCGGCGTTGTCGTAGTTGCCGTCTGCCATAATGGCGGCAGCCATAAATTTGGCCACATTGTCAATTCTCGTATTCATACTGCTATAGGGATTTAATGAAACGTTTAACTCTGTTTTTCAAGCTGTTTTTAGCTTTTCTGGCTTTCGCCATACGTTCGGCAATCTCCTTGCCCTCTTTGGTCCGTTTGTCAACGGTGCCGTCTTTGGTTTTCTTTGCTGCCATAAAATTTTCATTTTAAGTTTTTTTTGCCTACTCTTTTCCAGATTTTCAGCTTACTCTGGTTACACTTATCTTCGGTGTTTTTATTCTACAGTTGTAATAGATTATTCGAATAATTTTGTGATGTTGGATATCTTTTTTGCAAAGTCAGAGACATCATCCATCATTTTAATCGTTTCATCCAACTCTGCCCGATCCTTTTGCTTTCGTTCTTCCTCCGTCAGGAAAGTCTTGTCGAAATCGTCATCGAATTCGAATTCGAAATAGTCGTCGTAGTTGGGTTTCCGGAAGAGGGATTTTTTGGCGCCTCGTTTTTTGGCGGCCACCATAGCGTCCAACAGCAGTCCGAACTCCTCGGCATCGAACCCTACTGCCACGGCTTTGCGTATCAGGATGCCCGCATCAAGTTCGGAGAGTTCGTCCTTCATCAGGGCGGAGCGCACGAGTGGGCGCAACGATTCAACCTGCGGCAACGGTGTGTTGTTCCCGTTGCCGCCAGCTGAATGGTTGAAAATGTCAATGTCGTTGGTGTTCATTACAGTATATTTAGGAATATCGTCCCATCAGTTGGAAATGAATTCTTTATAATGCAAACAACGAACTATTCAATGACAATGAATTCTGTTCTTCTGTTTTCGGGCGCTTTGGGGTCGTCGGCGTTCTTGAGCTGGGTGGCGCCGAGGCCCACGGCTTCGAGGCGACTGGGATCCACGCCCTCTTGGTTGACGAGGAAGTCAACGGCGGCCTGCGCACGCTGTTCGCTCAACTTTTGGTTGAAGGCTTCGGTGCCTTCCGCGCTGGTGTGGCCCTCGAGACGGAGCTTCACCTCGGGATTTTTCTCCATCACCTTGGCCAGGTCGTGGAGCACGAACTTGGCAGCCTCGGGCAGGTCGGCTTTGCCGGCTTTAAACTCGGCGGCGTTGTAGTTCTTCTCAATCTCCTCGATTTCCTGCACATACACTGTGTCGCGCACGATGACGGTCTTTTCTACCTCCTTGGTAATGACCTCGGGCTCCTTGTTGCAGCTGCGGGCGAGCAAGGCGAGCAATACGCCCACAATCACCAAGGCACCGATAAGGATCCAAAGCCAGGCTTTGGACTTTTTGGGTTCCTCGGGCACGGGCGGCACATAGCCGTTGAGGTATTCCAGGCGGTATTCGCCGCGCTTGCCAATGCCTTTTTCGGCAGCGACAAATTCGGCAATCTCGATGTCATAGAGCTTGGCTTGTTCCACAATCTTGGGGAAGGACTCCTTGGTCCATATCAAGTTGTTGAATCCCACACGAGTGCCGTCTTGCAAAGTGACGAACCACTCTTTTCGGATCATATCTTCCACTGCGTCGTCATCGAAGGTTTTCTCAGTGGCGGCTGCGGCCTTTTGGAGGTTGTCCACCGTGTCCAGCAGCATTCCGTTGAACCTATTGTTGCCGATGAGTTGTTCGCGCGGGAAGGCCTTGTTGAGGTCTTCCAAAGTGGCGTGTGGATACATTTTCAGGTAGGCGTCGATGATGCCTAATGCGGTCCAGCCCATAGCTTTTCCGTAAACACGTACTTTACTTGCCATAAATAAGATTCTTTTTTATTGGTGATAAATGTTTTAAATAAAAATGCCCTCGCCCAGATCTCACTGCCCAGACAAGGGCATATTGCATTGATGTCGGATGAATTTACTCCTGAACCTTGATGATCACTTCAGAGAACCCGAATGTCTTGAACATATCGGTGAGTTTCTTCACCCCCGATTCGGTAGCTTTTTCAAGAATGCCGTCCTTGATGGCGTCATCCTTGATTCTGTCGATGGCCTTGTTCTTGATTTCCACGACCTTCTCTTCATCCCAAGTCCCGTCTTCAATGTATATGTCAAAGTCGGAGGGGTTGACGAGGACATCAAAAATTTCAGCTTTGGGCAGCGTCACCAGCAAGGTGTCGCCGTTGACTTTGAGGTCGCCGTCTGCAAGTTCGCCGTCGCCCAGGTTCTTGAGGTTGAAGCCGGCGCGGACTTTTCCATTGGCGATGATGACGATTTCATCCGTTATCAAGCCATCTTTTTTGCCGAACAGCGTGGCGATTTTATTGCCGAAGCTGTTGTCCACGACCTTGGTGGTCTTGGTTTCGCGAAGGATGATTTCCTCATAAAAACAAGCGGAGGTGAATTCCGAAATCTTCCTGATTTCAGTCACCACATTGGCGGTCTCGTCAATTTTGAGTTCGTCTTTCTGGAACAAGTTGCTTATCCATCCCTTCTGCATTGCAAAGTAGGCGGCGCCTGCCAGAACGGCAAGGATAAGGATGATGGAAATGATAGCTTTCAGCCATTTTCCTCCCTTTCCGGATTTCTTTTCTTTTTTAGGCGTACTCGGCTGTTGAACTTCCTGAGTGTTTGTATTTTCGTTTTCCATAATTATTCAAATTTAACAGTGATGATTTCAAAACCGAGCTGACTCAACAAAGACTTGAAGAATGAGGAGGCGTTTTTCTCCGCATCGCTCAAGATGCCCAGGTTGGGAACGTCTTCGCGGATGCTTTTCTCGCCTAACTGGAGGAGATGGTTTTTCTCTTTGGAGGAGAAATTGGAACGGAAGGTGGCCACGCTCTCGTATGCGAGAACAGACTTGTCGGGGGGCATATTCAAGGCCAGCAGTTCGGCCTTGGGAAGAGTTATGACGACAGACTTCTTGGCTTCGTCAACCACAATTTTGGAGGCGTCCAGCTTGTTCAAATCGATGCCGGCTTTGAGATAAGCCGTGCATTTGAAGAGAATCTTGCGGTCGCCCACTTTGTACCACTTCTCGTCATCGGAGGCCTTCACCACCTTGGTCACGGTGTATTCCACTGAGCCCAACTCCGCCACCTCTGTCATTTCAGAGAGCTTCTGGTTCAGTTTCTGCTCCAATGAAATTTGCGGTACGGTTTCCTTGCTACAGGAAACAAGCAATATTGCTGAGAAAGCAATTGCTACAAACAAATACCATTTTTTCATTGTGTGATTATTTTGATGAATAGAATTAGTTTTCGTTTTCTGTAACTTCACCTTCCGGGACGGTCTGGTTGAAAATCTCCACCAGTTCATAACGGAAGTCGGTGAGATGTTTCACTTCAGCTGATTCATCAATCTTATTGTCAACAGAGGACAAGTAATTGATGTAACAGTCCCTGAGTTTGTTGAACAATTCGGTGTCTGTGGCCAGTTTTTTAGCCACAGAACCAGGGATAAGGCCCATCATTTTGCCTCTACCCATACTAATGTCCACAATAGTGTAAACAATGTTTTCAGAGAGTTTGAGAATACTTTTTTCGTCCATTTTTTTAAGTTTTTTTGATGAATAATTGATGTTTATTAATAACGAATTTTACTATTTACTGTTTAAAATGACATCGGTGGCGATTTAAATGGGTTTCTCGTCCAAATGGGCTTGTTTTACGGCACCTATAATGGAGGGAATGGCCAAAGGAAGTGCCAGTAGTGATGCTGCTGCTCCAGCCGCCATTGCATTCCTACGTTCCTTATAGTTGTCTATTGAACTGACAATGTCAATCTGGTTGTCACCAATCGGAGAAATTTTCACGACCAAACCCGTTTTCAAACCCGCAATGGTTTTGAAGATGTCGCCTCTTGTCAAAAATAACGTGATACTACCGCCGGTTTCTGAAGAACGCTGCTGCGCCGATGACCACAGCCAGCAAAGTGATGATGTTTACGATGAGGGTAAGGATGAGGTGGCTCTTTTCGCCCTCGGCGGGATGTGCATTGAAAATAAGAATCCACTCTAGGATGACCAGTGCGGCGCATATGCCCCAGAGGATATACTTGCTTTTTACAGCCGAGGCCACAGCCTTCTCCTGGATTTTCCGCTCGCGTTCCTGAGCTTCGGTACGTTGCCGTTGAGCTTCCACAGGCTGTTTTGCCTGCTTCACCATGTTGTTCAGCTCGTCCTCGGTGATGTTTTGCTTGACGGCCTCCATCTTGATGACGCTCAGCTTCTGTTCGAGTTGGTTGTTTTCCAATGCTTCTTTGATTGTTTCCAGTATAGATTTTTCCATAACTTTATTTTTTTTGTAAACATTTCATTTTTACTTTTGCGAGGACTACAGACTCGCTAATTCCAGCCTCTTGGGCTATTCCTACCAGCAGTTTCTCCTCTTCGGGTGAGAGATCCCCATCTTCTGCGGCAATCTCTATCATTTGTTCCAGCATAGCCATAATGTCTGCTTGTTCTGCCTCCGCCTTCTCCTCATCGCTCATTTCACTTGCATTATCAGACATAATATGCGAAACTTTTTTAGCATTGTTGGTTGGGGCGTTCTGGATACTGGCAACTGTTTGTGCACCGGTGGATAGAAGGTTGTTGGCCAAGGGACGCCACTTGATCAGCCACTCTATTGCGGTAATGACCAGTGGCAGAAAGGGGATGTTCGTTGCTTTGGAGATGGATTTAGCGGTTGCCAGGATATTTTCCAATGGCATCGACTGTATCGCGTTTTGTATTTTCAACAGGGTGTTTTTCGATTCCATAATATTTAACTTTCTACGGTTTGTAATTTTTTCAGGAAATTGATCAGGTCGCTCACATCCTTGCCACTGGTTTTCTGATACTCTTCCAGCGACTGGATGGTCTTCCCTATGTTCATTTTGGCCATAAGTTTGGCCATCATACGGTCCATAAACGCGCTGGCGCTGGCAGTGGCTCTGTTTTTTTTCTCCCCGATTTTTCCAAAGGTGTTTTTAGAGACTTTATTGAGTTGCGAGGAACCCTTGGCCACGGCGGTGCCGATTCTCTGTGCGAGGTTTCCGAAGAACTTTTGGTCTTTTTTCTCGGGCTGCGCCACCTGCGTTACTCTCAGCGCCTTCTGGCATTTCTGTCCCTTCTCGTTGATGTAGAATTCCCCGGCAGGAACTTGCTCTTTGGGGAGTTTTTTGCCATCCATCAGTGTCACAACCACATCGTATCTTCTGTATTGCAACTCTTCCAAAGCTTTCACTTTCAAGGCCCAGTTGGTGGGCTTTTCCACCTTCATCTGGGAGATTCTATTCACTATGTCGCCTTTGGAGGTTATTTCTGCCGAGGTCCTGTAGAACTCAAAATACAATTCTACCAGTTTATTCTCCAACTCGCCCTTCTTTTCGGGGGCGCTTTGTTTCAGAAGTTCGGTGATTCTTTTTATTTCAGTTGTTAATGCGCTATTTTCCATAATTCAGATTCGTTTGTTTGGACAATTCTATTCATCTACTATTACTTCGTCTTCCGTTGTGAGGCTGGCGAGCAGCGAGAGTGCCTTTCCCTCGTCGATGCCGAGGATGTTGGCGATGATAAAATAGTTGGTGATTTCCTCGTCGGCCAAGTAATCATCGCAGCCCATCATCTGCACGCAGGCCGTAAGAAGTTCCTCCTTGTCATCGGCGTGGACCTGGGGGGCGATTTCGGCGAGGGAGCTTGTCACTTCCGTTCCAGAGAAGTGTCGGAGCATATCGACAAAATGGTCCATATTTTGTGGAAGTTCGGGCAAGCCCATACGTTCCGCGATTCTTTGGAGCGTGCTTTTCTCCACAGCATTGTATTCTTCGTCCGCCTAGGCGATGGTGGCGAGGAATTGCGCGATAATTTTCGGTTCAGTCTTCATATTGCTATGTGTGTGATGTTTTGTGAATGGTTTTTGTGAAATCTTGGAAACGGATAACCCATTATTTACGGCGCTTCTTCCCGGTGAAGAGGCGGATTACGGAGCGTCCGATTTTACGTTCCAACCCACCTTTGGTGGTCGGGATGCGCGTCTTGCGGGCCACTTTGGTCTTGAGACCGGAGATGCCGATGGCCCGTTTCAGGGAAAAGGAGAGTCCTCGGAACAATGACATAAGTATGCTTTTGGATGGTTGACAATTTCTGTGATCTTGTGTGGCGGGCAAAACAACGGGGGAGACCTCTCAGGGCCTCCCCGTCGTTTGGTTTGAGAATTATCTGCCAGCGGCAGCGATAGTGATGTCGTTGTCGGCCAGTGCGCTGTTGTCTTTGGTAGCGACTTGCACAGTGACGCCGAACAATTCCTTCATTTTGTTCTCGAAGTTGCCAACCTTGAGGTTGCCGGCGCACTTGAGTTCGCCGCCTTTGGCGTCACCCACGCGGATGGAAGCCAGCGTGGCGTCGTCATCGGCAAATTGTTTGCCCTTGTACACTCTCAATGTTGCACCGAAAGCTTCTTTGAACTGTTTTTTCAGGCTTTTGACCGTCAAACGGCCGCTGATGTTGAATTCTGCCATTTTTTTAAGATTTTAGTGAATAAAATGATTATGTGGTATTTTTTACCAAGTTATTATCTCTTTTTCTTCTCACGCAGTTTTGCACGGAAAAATAAAAATCCCATAGTCGTTTCTTTTTATTTGAAGATGTCCCTTTACTTTTTCAAATCAGCTCTCAACTGTTTCAGCTCTGCAATCCATTCGGGAGGCACCGTGTTGTTCTTGCTGATGTTGAGCGGATAGGCGAACTTATGTTGGGCGAGTTCCTCTGTTTCCCGGCATTCTGCCCGATCCACGGTCTCGGTGTATTCCCATTCCCAGAAACAGCTGTCGATTAGCTTGTTGACGATTGCTTCGGCTGTCTTGTCATCCGCATCTGGGGCGATGATGGCCCGCAGTGTTCTCCGTAGCGTGGAACTCTTGAACGGACCGCGGATATGCCAGCGGATACGCCGGCTCATGTCGTTGCTGATGCCGAAATACAACGCAAGATAAGGAGCTCCTTGAATGGAACGTTCTTGCAATTTCCTGTCGTCTATCAAAGTGCGATTCTTGAAACCGTTCAATATTTTTTGTGCTTCGGCTTTGGGAAACCACCAGCGATAAACGCCAGGGCGTTTCTCCACCTCCAGACTTCGGTCTTTGATGTGTTGACGTATCAGCGCGGCGGATTGAAGATTATTCATTTCAAAACAATCTCTTATTGGGGCTACTATTTCTCATTGATAAAGTCGATGAGCTTGCTTCCTAACTGACGGACAGTCCACTCTTTGTCGTATTCGAAACCGATTTTGCCGGCGATTTCGCGCAAGGCCTCTTTCTGCACGTCGTAGGTTCGGTAGGTCTCGATGCTCCCGCTTTCCAATACGCGGATGACGTAGTTGCCCACGAAAGCAAGTTTGCCATCGCCATACTCCTTGCAGAGTTTGCGCCCGAACTGGCGGACATTCCATTCTGGATCGTACTGGAATCCTTTCATGTCTGCAATCTCTCGAAGGGATGCCTTCACGTTGTCATAAATGCGATAGACCACGATGCTTCCGCTTTCCTCTTTTTGGATGATGTATTCACCCGAAATTGCTGATTTTGCTGCCATAATTTTATTTTTTAGTTGTTAAACAATATAATTGTAATGTGCTCTAACGAAACACGCTGCAAAATTAAGAAGATATAAGACAAAAAAATTAGTCCGAATTGGTCCTAATTAGCCATTAGCCATTAACCATTAGCTGTTAGCAAATGGCCAATATTTTTGTATTTTTGCAAACTGAAAACTGATTATTTGAACGTATATAATATAGTATCTGCTATGAGAATTATTGAGAAAGAAAAAAACAAAGACGAGATTATCAAGCTTCTGAAAGGCACTAAACGCGAGTACATTGAGGATGTGATTGACGAACTGTGCGAGAACGGTTTCTTTGAGGCCCCCGCATCCACCCGGTTTCACCTCAATATGGAGGGCGGCCTGGCCCAACACTCGCTCAATGTGTGCAAAATGGGCATTATGCTCCGCAAACAACTCCTCCAGGAGGATGCGGAACTGACAGAACTGCTTCCTGAAGACAGCGTGATCATTGTTTCGCTGCTGCACGATGTGTGCAAATCGGACATCTACAAGAAATGTCTGAAGAAACGCAAAAACAATTTCGGCCAATGGGAAGAGGTGGAGGGTTATGAGGTGGATTACAAGAACTTCCCCTTGGGCCACGGAGAGAAATCCGTCATTATGGTGCTGCGGATGGGCTTCAACCTCACGGACGAGGAGATTATGGCTATGCGCTGGCATATGAGCGCCTGGGACCTCGCCTTCCAGAGTCCCGATATCAAAGGCAACTATAACAAAGCCAAGGAGATCTGCCCGCTCTGCGCTCTGCTGCAGTGCGCCGACAACCTTGCCGCCAACATCCTTGAACGCGAAGACGAGGAAGACGTGTTGATAGCCGTTAGCCGTTAGCCGTTAGCTATTAGCTGTTAGCCATTAGCCGTTAGCTAAAAGCTAATAGCCAAAGGCCAATGGCCAATCATCTCATCTCCAGCTTCACGATGCTGCTGTCCTGCTCGTACGCCTCCGGTATCCAGGGGTTGCGCACCGCCGCAATGGTGAATCCTTGCCGCTGCAGCTCTTTCAGCACCTCTATGGAAGGTCTCTCAAAATAGCACTCGCGGCCGCTGTGGAATGTGGCGGCTATGCAACTGGTGATGTCTTCATCGGACATCGACGGGGATTTCACGTTGAAAACGAGCGTCTTCTCGGGAAGTTCTTTCTGCCATTTTTCGCAGATGTGCTTGTTTTTTATGCAAATTTGGTAGAACCAGGCGTGCTCGTCGCGGTAGTAGTGGGGATAATGGCTGGCATAGAGACCGAATGCGGTGCACAGGGCCGTCACAATGACCAGCTGCAGATGCCGCTGGCGAATGAGGCGCGTGACTCCTTGAAGAATCAGCTGCAGCACACAGCCGATGGCCAGGAACCATACGAAGCTGACAATGAAGGTGAAGGCGGGCATCTTGGTCGGGGCGTGGCTGAAGAAGAGGTAAACGAACAACGGCACGACGAAGAGGGTTATGCGCTGGCTTCGGCTGCGCACAGCCCGCAGGGCCAGCACCAGCCCGACGGCCAATATGATATAGCAGAGGATCGTGCTGAAATTCCACACGAAATGGATGTTCCAGTAGGAGGGACCATACCCGAAGAATTGCATCGGCAGTACCATCAGGTAGAAACTCCAGGGACCGCTATGATCCTCTATCACTTCGTTGGCGTGTCTGAAGTTCAACATCAGCTCCCGGTGCGCTTCCACTGGATATTGGTGGAAACAATAGAGCTGCCAGGATAAAAACAGGGCCAAGGTGACGCCCAGGGCGGCCAGCAGATGCCCGACCTTCCATTCCTTGAGCTGGAGTCCCTTTTCGGCCAGCAGGTAGCATCCCCAGACCAGAAAAACCAGCAGCCCCACCAGCCATTTGGTCAGCATTGCGCCGCCGGCCAGCACTCCGACAAGGATAATCCATCCCCAGCCCGAGCGTCCCCGATGCACATACTCCATAAAAGCCCATACGGAGGCGGATATGTAGAAGAGGAAGCAGACGTCGTTGTGGTCGGTGGAGATGCCGCCGGAGGTGAGGTAAAAAAGGAACCAGGAGGAGGCGGTGGCTAAGGCTGTGAAGTAGGCGATGTCAAGGCGCTTGGTAAGCAGTTGCGCCATCCGGTAGTTGAGGGGAATAAGCAGGGTGCACATCAGCACCGAGGGAAGCCGAAGGGCGAAGAGGGAAACTCCGAACAGCTTGAATGACAGGGCAATCTGCCACAAAAAGAGCGGCTGCTTGTGGAGCCAGATGTCGGCGCAAATCCAATTGCCGTAGTCGTGTCCCGGCACGACGGCATCTTCGTAGAGTGTGGGCCGGAAGGGATGCGACATACAATTCTTGGCCACCAGGGCGTGATACTGCTCGTCCCAGAGGTTGAGGAAAGGGTAGATGTGGGCGGCTGTCAGGTAGAGACAAAGTCCTCCCAGCGTGAGCGTGAAGAGTGCCCACCCGTGCCGCTGCCGCTGGTGCAACAGGGCCGACACGGCCACCATTACCAGGAATGCGGCAAACCAAATCTTTATTTCAGGAGAGAGTTCCAATTTCTAAATAATCGTATTTGTGGCGGCAAAAATAAAAAAAATAGTGGTTGTCGCCCTGAAGTGGAGGCGGGGTTGTAGAAATTATGTATTTTTGCCACTCCAAAATAAAATGACTATGACAGACTTTACCCCTCAAGACCTGGAATTTTTGCAGCGCCGCGGCAGTGACCCCGCCACGGTCCAGTATCAACTCGAATGCTTCCGCAAGGGCTTCGCTTTTGCCGACCTCGACCGTGCTGCGACCATCAACGACGGCATCCTGCGCCTCGACGCCGACGCGGTGGAGGAGCTTTGCGCCGACTATCCCCAGATGCTCTCCGGCAAGAAACTGGTGAAGTTCGTGCCCGCCTCTGGCGCCGCCTCCCGTATGTTCAAGGAGCTTTACTCCTACCTGAGCGATGACACGCCCGAGACTTGCCAAAAGGGAGTCGCCTTCATCGAGAAGCTTCCCAAGTTCCCCTTCTACGAGGCGCTGGGAGAAGCCTTGGCCAAAGACGGGTATGACCTCAAGGCCGAGACGGCTGCCGGCAATTACAAGCTGGTGGTGCGCTACCTCCTTGAGCCCGAAGGCCTCAACTACGGCAACCAGCCCAAGGGCCTGCTGCTGTTCCACCGCTATGCCGACAAGATTCGCACGGCCGTGGAGGAGCACCTGGTGGAGGGCGCCCTGTATGCCACCAGCGGAGGCGAGTGCTACCTGCACTTCACCGTTTCCCCGCAACATCAGACTGGATTTGAAAATCTTCTCAAAAATGTGGTGCCTGCCTACGAACAGCAGTATGGGGTACATTATAATATAAGTTTCTCCATCCAGGACCCGGCCACGGACACGGTAGCTGCCGAACTCGACAACACGCCGTTCCGTGATGAGAAGGGCAATCTCCTCTTCCGCCCAGCCGGCCACGGCGCTCTCATCCACAACCTCAACAAACTGGATGCCGACATTGTCTTTGTGAAGAACATCGACAATGTTATCACCGAGGAGCGTGTGGCGCCCACCGTGCAATACAAGAAGGCCCTCGCCGCCCATCTGCTTCAGCTGCAAGCCCGCACCTTCCAGTACCTCCGCCTGCTCGAAGCCGGTGAGGTGGACGATATGATGCTCTGCGAGATAATGGATTTCGCCGAGAGCGAGCTGATGATCTCCTTGGGTGAGGAGGTGGACCGCGAGACGTTGTTTGAAAAACTCAATCGCCCCATCCGCGTCTGCGGTATGGTCAAGAACGAGGGCGAACCGGGCGGTGGCCCCTTCTGGGTGACCGACAGCGAGGGCGAGACCTCCCTCCAGATTGTGGAATCTTCCCAGATTGACAAAAAGAACCCCGCGCAGATGGACATTATGACCCACGCCACCCACTTCAATCCCGTGGATATGGTCTGTGCCCTCAAGAACTACAAGGGCGAGCGTTTTGACCTGCTCCAGTATGTGGACCCCGAGACGGGCTTCATCTCCTCGAAATCGTACGGCGACCGCACCCTCAAGGCTCTGGAACTTCCTGGTCTCTGGAACGGCGCGATGAGCCATTGGAATACCATCTTCGTGGAGGTGCCCATAGAGACCTTCAACCCCGTCAAGACCGTCTTTGACCTCCTGCGGCGGTAGGCGTTTTTTGTACAGAATTATTGCTATAGAAACTTCACAACATCCTTCATCCCTTCCATCTCTTCATAATTGATGAGGACGTTTTCCTTGAGGAAGTCGTTGAAGGGTTTCATCAAGCGGAAGAGGCGGGCGATGTCCGCCACTTCCGCTTTTTGGAATTGTGTGGGGGTGAGTGCCGTATGGCACGTGTAGTCCTTGCAAAGGAGATAATCGGGGTGGGCGAAGTCCTTGGGGAAACCGTTGGGGATGCGCTTGTAGTGGTCAAGGCCGATGGTGGGGCAGAGGCGCTTGAACTCGGGCTCCTCCACAATTTGAGTGTAGGTGTCCGCCTGATCGACGATGGCTTGCCGCAGGGCACGCATCTCCTTGGTGGGGAGCCACCAGACCCCGCTGGCGAACATCACCTGCCGGGGCTCGAACTGGATGTAGTAGCCCCCGTAGTAGGCCTTCTTGCCGTCGGCGTTGATGTAAGCCCCGAAATGTCCCTTGTAGGGTGTCTTGTCCTGTGTGAAACGCAAGTCGCGGTAGATGCGATAGGTGCAGTCTTTCGGCGTCAGGTAGGCGATGGAGGGCTCGAAGGGGGCCATTTCGGCAATCAGCTTTTCGAGGAAATCGTTGAAAAGGCCCCAGGCCGTGTCGTATTCGTCCTTGTGCGCCTGAAACCAGTCGCGGTTGTTGTTCGCCACTAACTCCTGTAGGAAATCAAATATCCGATGCATCTCTTTCATCTTTGAGACAATGCGTTGTATGATAAAGACAAAGTGTTACTTGAGGTCGAATTCGAAGGTGTCGCCCGGCTTTTTCTCCACCGGTTTCTTGCCGTAGCGGAGCACGATCATATTGCGGGTGCCGCGGAGGGTGATGCGCTCGTGGTCCACCCAGAGGGCGGTGCCTTCGCGCAGGCCCGCGACGGTGCGCTCTTGGTTGACGGCCAGATACTCGTTGATGCGCACTTGGCGCGTCTCGCCGCCGTGACGGATGGCGTCGTTGATCTTCTCAGGATAGGGATCGATGTAGTGCGGGTTGATCTGGAAGGGCACCAGGTCGAGGCACTTGAAGCTCTGGGGCATCACGATGGGCATATCGTTGGTGGTGCAGAGGGTGGGGCAGGCCACGTTGGAACCGGCGCTCCAGCCGATGTAGGGGGTGCCCTCCATCACCTTGCGGCGGATGGGCTCGATGAGCTTGTTGCGGTGCAACTCGGCCACCAGATGGAAGGTGTTGCCGCCGCCCACCATTATGATGTCGGCCTTCTCAATGACCTTGGCGGGATCCTTGGCGCTGTGCACGGAGATGATCTTCTTGCCGAAGGCGTCGAACACCTTCTGCACGCGCTCTGTATAGGCGTCGTAGCTGGCCGGATACACCTTGCCCGCCACATCCACGCCAGCGTAGGGCACAAAAGCGATGTTCTTCTTCGTGCCTTGCAGGAACTCCTTGATCAGGGGTTGGCACCAACCCAAGTAAGGTTCTTTGTAATTGGTTGAATTGCTGATAAGTAAAAGCTTCATAACAAAATATTTTAGGTTTAATAATAAAATTTGCGAAGATTAGTCGGGCAGCTGCGCCAAACGCTCCACCACATAGGGCCGGTCCTCCTTGTAGGTGACCCCGAACCACTCGGCGTCGCTGTGCAGTACCTTCACGCGGGCCTCGCCACGCGACATCAGATGGGCGATCACGTTCGGGATGGGGTACTCGGCCTTGATATTGTCGTGGTTCTCCCGCATAAAATCGACAAACTGCTCTTCCAATGCCTGGAAAAAGTCGGGCGTGAAGCCCCAGAAGTTCATCGATACAGGCTCCTCGCCCGTGAAGAGGTTGTACAAGCCCTCTTCAATGTTCTCGATGCCCTTGTCGGTGTAGCCGATCTTATGGTTCTCCACGATGTCGGTGAGGTAGCCCTCCGTGTTGGTTTGGCATACGCCACGGGAGACGGTGCCGTTGCGCGACAGGGTCCGGTCGAGGCGGTAGCCCACCATCGCGTAGGTGGGCGGGACGGTGGGCGCGCTATGGCTCAGGAAGTCGGCCATCACCTCGAAGGCCTGGCGACCGTAGAAGTCGTCGGCGTTGATGACGGTGAAGGGCTCCTGTATCGCCTCGCGGGCCACCAGGATGGCGTGCGCCGTGCCGTAGGGCTTCTGGCGCTCCGGGTTGACCGTGAATCCCTCGGGCAGGATGTCCAGCTCCTGGAACACGTAGGTGACGGGAATCTTGTCCGCGTACCGGGGCAGGATGTATTGTTTGAAATCCGTCTCCATAGAACGGCGGATGACGATGACCACCTTCCCGAATCCGCTCTCCAAAGCGTATCGGACAGAGTAGTCCATAATGGTTTCACCATTGGGACCCATTTGGTCCAGCTGCTTGAGCCCGCCATAACGGCTGCCCATACCAGCGGCAAGAATTAGTAGTGTTGGTTTCATATTTTGCGATTTGCGATTTGCGATTTACGATTTGCGGGGGCTCCTCCTCACGGCTCTATGGTCTCCTCCTCAAGGCACCACACTGCGGCTTCGCCTTGTGTGGGGTTACTAGGATTTTGTCCCTTCGGGACTGCTCAAGGTATAACTCTCAACTCTCAACTCTCAACTCTCAACTCTCAACTCTCAACTCTCTCACGGCGCCATATTAAAGTATCCCTCCATCAGATCGTCTTCGATTTGGGAGATTTGGGCGTTGATGTAGTGCTTTATCAGATATTGGTCTTTATGGGTTTCTAAAATACGGTGGATGGCCTCGTTCACTTCGCGGAGGGTGCCCACACACTCGAAGGGCTTGATGGGACTGAGGCCGGTAAGCTCGTCGAAGGTCTTCACCAACTCGGGTTTGTTGAGCAGCTCCTCGCCGAAGATGTTCTTGAGGTCCTCGCGGCTCACAAAGGGGGCGAGGATGATGTAGGCGAAGAGGCACTTGGGACAGTTGCAGCACCATTTGTTCTCCTTGCTGCCGGCATTACAACTCTTGAACACTGGGAAATACTGCGGATATTGCGCAAAACGCTCGGCAATCTGCAACTCGGTGAGGGGGCGCAGATGGCTGTAGTAGTGGTTGCTGTCGCCCATAAAGTCGCGGACATACTGGGCGAAGTCCTGCTCAAACTCCAGCGATTTGGAGTATTGGTGGTTGATGTGCGTGCCGGGGATGGTGGGCTCGTTGGCGGACGACTCGTTGGAGAGGGCTACGTCGCGGATGCCGGTGACGGCGCTGAGCAGCACGGTGTAGAAGGCCAACATCGCCGAGAAGGGTGTGTGGCCGTTGAGATAGCCCGCAGCGTTGAGTTCGAGCAGCTTGGGGTCGATTTGGCGTTGGAGGACGATGATGTCGTCGGGCTGGTCGAAGCCGGCCACGCGGGCACAGTCAAGCGTGGCGCCGCGGGGATTGATGATGAAGGGCACCACGTCGCGCTGTGTGCGCAACTCCTCCAGCGTCACCACGGAGTCCTTGCCCCCGCCGATGGGCACGATGACGCGGGTGCTCTCCTCCGTGCGAGGATAGGGCAGTGCGGAAGCATCGGCGGCCCCAGGCGCGTATTCGAAGTTGAGGAACTCGTACGGGTCGCTGTGGATGTGGTTCTTGAACACAAACTCGCCCAGTCCGTTCCAGTATAGCTTGCGCCAGAAGAGCTGCTGCTCTTCCGAAAGATGATAGGGCTTTATCAAGATGGTGGGACTGCAGGTGCATTTCCAGTAGCTGATCAGCTCAATCATCCCGATGTGGAACACGATGCCGTCGAGGGTGTTCAGGTCGGCGGGCCATTGGGCGTGCCGCCCGGGACGCAGCACCATCCGGGGCCGGAAGGCGATGCTGTCGCCTATCAGGAAATGGAATTGGATATGCAACTCGTTGCCTGCCAATTCATATTGGTAATGGTCAAAAGTGAAGACGGGGTATTGCTCGCGTAAATCGTCAAAACTCATAGTTCTCAAATTGAAAGCGCAAAAGTACAAAAAAAGTTCCTATCCCTGAATGCTCAGGTCTGACTCAATTCCTTCCATCAGTTTCTTGTCGCCGACCCACATCAGGGCGCCGCGCAGCGTCAGGAAGATGAGGAAGGCAATCCAGAGGCCGTTGTTGCCCAAGGAGGACTGCAGGAGGTAATAGGCAATGAAAAAGGCTCCCGTGGCGACAAACATCACGTTGCGCATCGCCTTGGAGGCGGTGGCGCCGATGTAGATGCCGTCGTAGATGAAGGCCGCAAAACCCGTGAAGGGCACCAGGATGGTCCAAAGGATGTACTCCATAGCCTTGTTGATGACTTCGATGTCGTTGGTGAGAATGCGGAGCAGTCCACGGCCGCAGGTGGCGTATAGCAGCGTGAAGAGTGCCGCCAGGCCGATGCCCCAGCGCAGCAGCAGACGAATCACCCTCTGCAGTGACGGCCGGTCTTTGGCGCCGACATAGCGGCCCACCAGCGACTCGCCGGCGTAGGCGAAGCCGTCCATAATGTACGACTGCAGGGTGAAGAGCTGCATCAAAAGTGTGTTGGCGGCGAGCACCTCATCGCCCATCCCGGCCGAGATGTATGGGATGAAGGTGAACACCGCAATCAGGCAGAGCGTGCGCAGGAAGATGTCGGCGTTGATTTTGAAAAAACGGATCATCTCCTGAAGTTTCAGGCTCTCGCGGATGTGGATGTCGTGGCGCATCTCGCCGTATTTCAAGAACCAGATGATGACAGCCAGCAGCAGGCCGGAGTACTGGGCAATGACGGAGCCCCAGGCCACGCCGGCGATGCCGTAGTGCAGCACGAACACGAAGAGCAGGCTGGCGACGATGTTGACGATGTTGAGCACGATGGCAATCCACATCGGGTCCTTGGCATTCTGCATTCCGATGAACCAGCCTTTGAGGGCGTACAGTCCCAAGGTGGCCGGCGCCGCCCAGATGCGGATATAGAAGTAGGTCAGGGTGAGCGCGAGGGTCTCCGGGCTGGTGTCTATCCAGCGGCGACAGAGATAGCCGATGGGGCGTTGCAGGGAGATGAGCAGCAGGGCGATGACCAAGGCGATGGCCAGGCCGCGTACCAGGATGCGCAGGCACTCCTCCTTGTCGCCGGCCCCGTAGGCCTGCGCCGTCAGTCCGCTGGTGCCCATCCGCAGGAAGCCGAAATTCCAGTATATGAGATTGAACACCATCGTGGCCAGCGCGATGGCGGCAATGTAGCTGGCCTGGCCGATGTGCCCCACAATGGCCACGTCCACCATCCCTAACAGGGGGACGGTGATGTTGGTGATGATGCTCGGTATGGCGAGCCGAAGAATCTGCTTGTTCACGACACGAGTTTTAAGGGTGCAAAAGTATAAAAAAATGACCAAAGAACTAAGAACGGTTTTTGAACTCATTTTCTCATTTTTTGTGCCTTTGTATTGCAAGAAATTGTATTTTTGCACAATCAAAAATTGGAAGATGCCATATTCGAGCGATTTGTTGAAAGTGAAACAGACAGGATACTCGCTGTCGGCGGGGCGGGTGCTCATATCCGCGCCCTACTACAACGACGCCTTCTTCAACCGCTCGGTGGTGCTGCTCACCGACTACGACGCGGAGCACTGCGCGGGTCTTATCCTCAACCGCAAACTGCCCTACAAGGTTAAAGATCTCGTGGACGAATTGCACGTGGATTCGCCGATGTTCTTGGGCGGCCCCGTGCTGCCCTCGGCCCTCTTCCTGCTGCACAACTACGAAGGCAGCAAGGCCTCCTCCCGCGTCGTGCCCGACATTTACGTCGGCTACGACAAGTCGCTGCTTGCCCTTATCCAGGACCAGGCCATCGCCAACCTGCACTACAAGTTCCTGATGGGCTACGCAGGCTGGTCGCCGGGACAACTGGAGGGCGAGCTGCGCAAGAATATGTGGGTGATTGGCAACCCCACGCCCGATTTGGTGTTCCGCACGGAGCCCGACCAGATCTGGAACCGCGCGGTGCAGATTCTCGGTCCCGACTACGCCCACTGGCTTCAAATCCCCAAGTACATAAATTTGAACTGATGGCTCTTAAAAAACATATTCTCTGTCTCTTTGCCCTTGTCTTTGGGGCATCTCTGACCTTGCAGGCGCAAGATCTGGAATCTGTGGGCACCTTTGCGGGAGGCGTCTCCGCAGGCCTTACCGCCACCCAGATTTCCGGTGACAACCTGGCCGGCTTCCATAAGGTGGGCGCCACCGCCGGCGTGTTCGCCAACTGCGTGCTTGCCGACCAGCCCAAGTTCGGGCTCAAGCTCCAGCTGGAGATGAACTTTGTGATGAAGGGCAGCCACTCCTATACGCCGCCCAGCCAGTCGGTGGACCCGATGTCGAAGTATGTGCTCAATTTGGGTTATATCGAGGTGCCGGTCTTGTTCCGTTTCCGTTTTGCGCGCATCACCATCCGCAACCGCAGTGATTTCGAGTTTGAGGCGGGCCCCGCTTTCGGCATCCATCTCTATACCCGCGAGCGCGATGCATACGGTGCTGTCGTGGGACGTCCCGAATTCAAATGGTGGGAACTTTCAATGATGGGCGGACTGAGCTATCGGTTCAAGGAACATCACGCCGTCACCTTGCGCTACTCCAATTCCATTTTGCCGGTGCGCAAGCCTACCTGGGCTGTCAACCAGACGGTCAAGATGCAGTTCAACTCGGTGTTGTATCTTATCTACTCGTATCAATTTTAAAATCCTCCTCCACATCCCAGAAGGCGCGCACGTTGATGTCGTGCGAGAAGGGGATGATGGTCTCCGGCTGCACGCCTTTCCGGTAGTCGCCGGAATCCCAGCGCCCGTTGCCGTTACGGTCCAGGATGGCTCTGATTTTGTAAGGCCCCGGCTCCAGATGGTTGTAGTCCTTGGTGGCATCTCCCGTAAGGATGTCCTGCTGTAGCGTTGTGTTCCCGCTCAGCAACTGCACGATGACGGGGTAACCGCATTCTCCCACTTGATAATGGATTTGGATGTTGCCGTAGTCTTTCTCCGACTTGTAGCTGAAGGAGGTCCTGAGCGTGTCGTTCACCAGTCCGTTGTATCCGAAAAACAGGGAGTCGGGAATCATCACTTTGTAATGTTTCTTGGTCTCGAACGGGTAGGGGATGGCGATTTCGGTCAGGGCAGTGTCTTTCGGGAGGGGAATCCACACCATTGCGGTGTCGTTTTTGCCCTGTCGTTGCGAGTAGATGTAAACGGGGAAGGAGTCTATCGGCTGGATGGGGTAGGAGAAGCGCAAGGTTAGGGGCTGGTAGCAATGGCCTTCGTTGAGGAAGGTGCTCCTGAGGGTGTTCTGGGCACCGCCGCCGCGGCCGGTGTTGGGCTTGGCCTTGAAGGGCTTCAGATGGACGGTGTCCGTGTGGCTGTCAGCGATGAATATGACGGCCAGGGTGTCGAAATCCGTTTTCTTCAGGTACCAGGTAAGCGTGTCGCGCCCTTGGTTCCATACCTCGATATGGTCGGCGGGTCCCCAAAGGGGCTGTTGTTCGAGATGGGACACGGGGGTGCTGAAGGGGAACTTGTAGATGCCGGCGGCCGGGTTTTCGTAGCGCATCATCTTCGGGAAGGAGTCCTGGCTCAGGAAGCTGTGCAGCTGGATTTTGGCGACGGTGGAGTCGGCCGACAGGGGATTGCCGCTGCTGTCGGTGGCGGGCGGCGGAACGGCCGATACGAGTTCCTTCTGGTAGGCAATCTCCTCGTTGGGCAGGTCATAGATGTAGTTGCCGTTGATGTCCTTGAGCGCAAAAATCTTGTAGTCGCCCGGCGCGATGTTGCGGAACTGGAACGAGCCGTTCTTCTGGCTCTTGGTGACATAGTCGGGCAGGGCGCTCAGCGGCAGCGAGTCGATGTTTTGGTGATAGAGCATCACCAGCAGGTCCTCCGCCGGCGTCAGGGAGGAAGCGTTTTGGATGCTGCCCTCCAGCATAAAGGAGTCGATGACGGGTCCGGTGGAGAAACTGTAATGGAACAGGCTGAGCGGGTTACCCTCGTTGTAGTCCTGGATGCAGTTGGTGAACACCATATTGTAGGTGGTGTTGGCGCGGAGCGTGTCCTTGAACTTTACCACGAGCGTCTTGCCCTTCACGGTGTAGGTGGGTTTCTCCTTCAGCGGGGGCGATATCATCACGTTCTCCTGCGGGTTGTTCAGCGTGAAAAACTCGTCCAGGGTGATGTGAATCTGCTTCTCCCCGAAGTTGACGCTCTGGTTGTCGGGCGTGGACTTCAGCACCTTGGGCGGGGCTGAGTCACGCGGGCCACCGGTGGGCGTGACCACCTTCGCACACGCCCCGCAAAGCAGGACGAGAGCCAAAAGGGAGAATATGTGCCGGACGGTTTTCAAGTTTTTTTTCTTTTGTAAAATGATAAAAAGAAGAGAGCGTTTTCAGGATTACTGTCCCTTCGGGTGGTCGCTTTCCACTTGCGGGACGTTGCTGTAGCTGTAGTAGTTGAGGTCCACGCGCTCGGTCCAGCCCTGGGAGTGCCAGAAGGCGTTGCCGATCTCGTTGCCCTTCATCACCAGCAGGCCGCTCTTCTTGATGCCCTCCTGCTCGATGGCCCCATAGACGGCGGCCAGCAGGGCCTTGCCGATGCCCTGGTTGCGCAAGTCGGCGCGCACCACGGTGTGATAGACGTAGGCGCGGCGCCCGTCCATCCCGCACAAGATCACCCCCACTAACTCGCCGCCCCGCAATGCCACGAAATTGGAGGTGGGGTTCTTCTTCAGGAACTTGGTGATGCCCTCTTCGGAATCGTCGTAACTGCGCAGCGCCATCCCTTCCGTGATGGACCAGAGATGGTGTACTTGAGGATAGTCGGCGGCTGTCATCAGCCGGATGGTTGTGCCTTCCATATTACGGTCTCTTTTCTTGTTGATGATGTTGAAGATTGTTTAATGCCTGGTTTTGGGATGCTTTGAGCATTTCGGACACAAACCCTTTATCGTGAAATTAGCGGATTGCTTGGTGTATCCCTCGGGTAAGATCACCTCCGGAATGGGGATGTCGTCGAGACAAAAGGTCTGGTGGCATTGCTCACAGTGGAAATGGGCGTGCAGGTCGTCGTCCGACTCGTCGTTGAGGCTGCGGCACAACTCGTAGCGCGTGCCCGTGCAGCCGTCGTCGATGGCGTGTACCAGATGGTGCTCCAGAAAGAGCATTACCGTGCGGAAGATGCCCGACTTGTCGATGGTGACGATTTCCTGCTCCAGCTCGGAAAGCGTCAGAGGCCTCACGGCATCTGCCAGCGTGCGAACCACGATGTCGCGGTTAGCAGTGGGCCGGATGCCGTGATGTCTCATCAACTCCAAACTTTCGCTTTGTTTCATAGTTGCTTCAGAACAATGATTATTTCTTGATGACTTTCAGCACCGTAGAGCCGTTGTCGGTGCGCACATGCAGGAAGTAGTTGCCCGGACGCAGCGTGGAGAGGTCAATGTCTGTGCTGAGACCATTGACGTTGTGCTGTGCGACCAGCTGGCCATAGATGTCATAAACCATCACATCCACCACGCTGTAACGCACGCTCTGGAGAGAGACTCTGTCGTTGGTCGGGTTGGGATAGACGGAAATGGTGCCGGCCAAATCACGGTCGCAGATGCCGCTATGGGTGGCGGTCACCACGTTGCTGTTGGCCATACCATCTTTCATTGCGATGGCCTTGATGGTGAAATCACCAGAGTAGGAGAGCACGTCGTCGTACACGGGCGAGTTCTCGTCCGGAGTGGTGCCGTCGAAGGTGTAGTGGATGGTGGCACCGTCCGTGGCGCACGTGATGGTGATGGCGGACATATTGTTGGTGAGCGGCTGGATGTCGATGACCGGGTCGGCCACGGCCTCAGCGCCTTGCAGCACGATGTCGTCATTGTCGCGCGGGGCAATCTGGTAGGTGCCGTTGTATTGGAGCACAAAACCCGTCACATTGGCCACACTGCCTGCCGGGATGGTCATATCCACCGTCTTGTGGGTGTTGCGCACCTGCATCGTCTCGCCGTTCTGCTCAATCTCGAGGTTCGTGGCGTTGGCCGTGGTGAACTGGCCGCCGTCGGTGAAGGTGACACCCGTGAGGGTGACCAGCTTGGACTCGTATTGATAGTAGAAGGCCGCGATGTCCTCAACAGTGGCGTTGACGGGCGAAACGGTGCCCGTGTTCTGTGTGGAGGCGGCGCAGTCGTGGGTGGGAACCATCTCCACCAGTCCGCCGTAAAGTGTGTAGGTGCCGTAGAGACCGCCGCTGATCACATCACCTTCGTTGTAGCTGTTGGTGATGACATTGTTGTTGTCATAGACCAGCAAACCGGCGCTGTTGTCCTGTACATAGATGTTCTTGCCGCTCTTGAAGACGAACGTGACGTCGCCGGCGATTCTATAGACCGTGGAGTTGGTGGTGGTGTTGGCAGCCTTGAAGGCGGCGATGTTGGCCACCGAGACCGGGAATTCGTAGGTGGCGCTGGCTACCAGACTGGGCACGTCACCCTCCTTGAAGGCCTTGGCCTTGACGGTGGTGGTGCTGTCAACGGTGAAGGGTGCCGTGTAGAGCGTGGAGTTCTGCGTGGGCACGCTTCCGTCGGTGGTGTAGTAGATGCTGGCACCAGGGGTAGAACAGGTGATGGTGACCGTCTGGGAAGCGGCATAGACCATTCCGCCGTTGGGGCTGATCACCGGAGTGGCCACGTTGTTGTGGACGATGCCCGGGATGCCATAGACCACTACGCTGTCGATGGTGACTCTGGATGTGCCGCTCGGGGGCACAATGGGTGCGGCGATGGCGAAACGCAGACGCACGAAGGCATAGGCACCCGTGTCGCTGACCACGTAGGTGTAGTTCTGCGCATTCTGCGTCAGGTTGATGAGCTCCGTGCCCTGGTAGGTGTTGCCGCCGTCGGTGGAGTAGGCAACCGTCATATTGAGGCCGTTGGTGCTCTTGGCGGAGAAGGTGACGCGTGTGACGTCATTCAGGTCAAAGTTGGTGAAGGTGTAGCCAAGGTGCCCGATGTGTTCGCCGCTCACATAGTAGCGCATCTGCATCGACTGGTCGCCGCTGATGGCGCTCGTGGTGGTCGCGGTGCCGTGGTACGTGCCCCACTGCTGGCCGGTAGGACCGTTGAAGATCACTTGGTCGTTCTGGAAGTTGTTGCCGCCGAGGAAATGTTCGGTAGAATCAAAGCTGGTATAATAAATAATAGTATCGTTATACACAGGGGCGGGCGGCTCCGGCACGGTGATGGTGTAGGTGGCCGTGGCTACAGGACTGTTGTCCCAGCCGCTCTTGACAGCGATGGCGTTGACCGTGTAGGTGCCGGGCGTGTGCAGCACAACGGGAGCACTGTAGGTGGCGTCAGAAGCCGTGGGCGTGCTGCCGTCCGTGGTGTAGTGGATAGCGGCGCCGTTGGTGCAGGTCATCGTCACGGTGACCATCGTGTCCGTGGTGCCCGTGGCAGGCGTGATGACCGGTGCGGGCAGTGTGGCCGTGGCGGTCAGCGCCACCTGTGCGGTGAGCGTGTCGCTGCTGAACGTGACAACACCCGTGGCCGGCTCGGTGCCGTCAAAGGTGACAGTCACCTGGGCGGAAGCGGACGTGGCCGGGATCGTGGTGGCCGAGAGGGTGAAGTGCGGGTCGCTGCAAGCCACCGTGATGGGGCTGGTCAGGAATGCGGAGGTGACGGTGATGACACCCGTCAGCGTGGTGCTGTTGAATGTCAGGGACGCCGGTGTGGCGGCCAAGGCCGGCTCGTGGGCGATGGTATAGACAGCCGTCACGCTCTCGCTGGCCGTCCAGTTCTCCTTGAAGGCCTTGGCCTTGAGAGTGGTGTTGGAGGTCAGCGTCACAGGATTGGCGTAGAGGGAGGAGGTGGCAGTGGGCTCGCTGCCGTCGGTGGTGTAGCGGATCTGGGCACCCGTGGTGGTGCAGGCCATCGTCACCGTGACACTGTCGGCGTAAGTGCCTGTGCCCGGCGTGAGAGTGGGCGTGGCCACCGTCGGGATAGCGATAGTGATGCTCTGCTCGGCCACGGCGCTGTTGGCGTAGTGGGCCTTCACGGCCATCGCCTTGAGGGTGGTGGTCGCGGTTACGTCAAAGGGCGCGGTGTAAAGGGTGGAGGTGGCTGTCGGCGCGGTGCCGTCCGTGGTATAACGGATTTCAGCACCCGGCTCGGTGACGGCCATTGTCACGTGCGCGGTGAAATAGTAGGTGTCGGGGCCCGCATTGTCGCCCGTGACCGTGATGGTCGGCGTGGGCAAAACGGGAGCCGTCACGGTGAAGTCCGTCATCGCGCTGACGGCTGGGGTCAAAGGCAGGGAGTCCAAGCCCACCAAAGAGACGGTGGCGCTGAAGGAACCCGCCGGCAGCGGACTCAGCACCTGGCTTTGGAAAGCAGCCCAAGTGATGGCGTTGAAATAGAACGGACTCGGCATATTGAGGGCAGACAGGATGCTGGACTCAACCTTGAGCAAACCGTCGGTGCCGAGCGTGAAGTTGTTGATGTCCAGAACCACGTGCATCGTGTCCAGAGTGGAGTAGTTGCTGCCGTCGGCAGGGCTCACTATGGAGAGGGTGGGTTGCGGCACAGGAGGCGCGGAAGCAATCAGGTCGGCGTTGGTGCGCGGGTAGATCTGGATGCTGCTGTTGTGGATGGCGGCAAAACCGGTTACATCCGTCACGGTGCCGGCAGCCAGCGTGGTGTCCACACCAAAACGGTTGTAGATGTCACAGGTGCTGCTGCCCTGGCTGATAGCGGTGGTGGCGTTGGTTGTGCCGGTGAAAGCAGCGTCCAGCGTCACGCCCTGGAGCGTGATCAGCTTGGCGTCGTATTGGTCGTAGTTGGCCAGCAGGTCAGCCATCGTCACCACGATGGGTGCCACAGCGCCGGTGTTGGAGGTGGCGGGGGCGGTGTTGAAGGAGGCCGTCATCTCAATCTGGTTGTAATAGACGGAACGCGTGCCCGTCAAATTGCTGATCTGGTCACCCTCCACATACGGGGTGGTGATGTGTGTGCCGTAGATGAGCAGGCCTGCGGAGGCATCCTGTACATACGTGTAGGAACCGTTGCGATATACGAAGGTGACATCATTGGCGATGACGTAAGGATTGCTGTTGTCGGTCAGCGCCTTGAAGGCGGCCAGATTGGCCACCGTGGCGGGGAAGGTGTAGGTGGCGGAGGCTTGGAAGCTGGTGTCGCTGCCTGCCACGGCAATAGCCTTGACCGTGGTGGTGCTGGAAATCGTCAGAGGAGAGCTATATACCTGGCCGTTGACAGCCGGATTGCTGTTGTCGGTGGTGTAGAGAATCGTGGCTCCGGCTGTGGCGCAGCTGATGCCCACCGTTTGCGGGGTGGTGTACATCCCGGCAGGGACGGAGAAGGTGGGCGTGGCTACGGTCATAGCCCCTAATTCCACATATTTGTAGATGGCGACAAGGTTGGAGACAGAACTGGTGCTTGCGTAACAACTGAAGATCTTGGGATTGTTGCTGTTGTTGAAACGCATATGGGTGCGGTCGGTTTCCGTAGTTTGCGCCACGACGGTGGTCTCACCGTTGGCGCCTATGGTGATAAGAAACGACCCGCGGCTGTCCAAAGTGGCTTTGGTGCGGAGATAGTTGTTGTTTCCTGTTGCGGCTGCGTAGAGGTATCCCGTACCAGTCTGGAAGGCAAAGGTGCCGGCGCTGACGCCAGCCTCCAGAGTCAGGATCTGCACATCGCTGGTGATGACGGCAATGTCACCGGTCTTGGTGATGGCCGTGGCCGCACGGTTGTTGCTCTGCTGCGTGGTGCTCAGAGCGAAATTGTGGTCGGCAGCGACGATGATGACGCTGTCACCTGCGCTCAGCGAACTGACGCTCGTGACCTTCTGCCAACCCTTTTCAGCGAAACCGTTGTTCGCCAAAAACAGGAATAAACCCATCAATACGGCTGTCAAACCGCATTGCATAATGTGTAATAATCGATTGTTTTTCATAATCTTTCTTTTTATATTATTGTAATTTCTAATTTCCAATATTTCGTCGCACGTTTTTCTGTCAATCTCCCCACTGCGGCTGCGCCTTGTGGGGACGTTTGGTCTGTCAATCTCCCCACCGCGGCTTCGCCTTGTGGGGGCCTACCTGGCTCTTGCCCCTACGGGGCCGTTTAATGTATAATCGTAATTCTCCATTCTCCATTCTCCATTCTCAATTATTTACTGCTCTCCTTATAACTCACCACCGCCCCTGTGTTGATGACGACTGCCATCACAGACAGCACGATGAACTCTGTTCTCAAACTCTCCACCTCCGTGCCTTTCAGCACCACTTTCTTGATGACATTCATAAAGAATGACATCGGATTGAGGTAGTTGATTTTATGCGCCCATTCAGGCATACCCTCCGTGGGCGTGAAGAGGCCGCTCAGCAGGACAAACACGATGAAGAGGAACAGCACGATGAACATTGCCTGCAGCTGGTTGTCGGCGATGCTGGAGATGAAGAATCCCAGCCCGAGCATTACCAGCAGGTAGATGGCCGTGCACCCGAGCAGCATCGGGATGCTGCCCTGCACCGTGATGCCGAACACTAATTTCATAATCACCAACCCGATGATGAACTCGCTGATGCCGAGAATCCAGAAGGGTATCATCTTGCCGAGCAGGAACTGCCAGCGCCGGATGGGGGTGACGTTCACCTGCTCGATGGTGCCGATCTCCTTCTCGCGCACGAGGTTCAGGGCCGTGACATAGCAACCGATCAGCGTGACCAGAATCACCAAGATGCCGGGCACGATGAGGTTCTTGTAGTTCATCTGCTCATTGTACCAATATACGTTGGAGATGTTGATGCTGACCTTGGTGGGGGCCTGCGGCGGGCGGTTGTTCTGGGCGAAATCGTTCAGATAGTCGCCGATGATGTTCTGCACATAGCCCGTGCCGATGCCCGCCTTCATCGTGTTGATGGCATTGGCGGTGATGGCAATCTGAGTGGGCTCGTTGTTGTACAGGCTGCGCTCGAAATCGTGGGGAAACTCCACAAGGATGTCAATCTTGTCGTGCTTCATCATCTTCTCTGCCTCCTTCTTGTTCTCCACCAAGCCGTGGGAAATGAAGTACCCGGAGGCATTGAACGTGTGGGTGAGGTCTTGGGAAATCGTCGAATGGTCGTTGTCGATGAAGGCGATGTGAAGCACCTTGATCTCGTAGTCGGCGCAAAAGGGGAATATGATGAACTGCACCATCGGCGCCACGGTGAGGATGCCGATGAGCAAGGGGTTGCGAAACACCTGCAGGAACTCTTTCTTTATCAGTATCAGTATCGTCCGCATAACTAATTTCTTTTATCCAACCGCATCAGGCTGAAGCTGATGAACACCACAGCCATCGCGAACAATATGAGCAAATATTTCCATATATCGAAGAAACCGGCCCCCTTGATCATCACGTCCTTGATGGCGAGGATGAACCATTTGGCGGGGAAGACGTTGGCCAGCACCTGGAAGACCATCGGCATACTGTTGAGCGGGAACAGGAAGCCGGAGAGCAGCACTGTGGGCAGGAACAACCCCATCATCGTGATCATCATTGCGTCGAGCTGCGTGGAACTGATGGAGGATATCAGCATACCGAACGAGGCCGCCGTAAGCATAAAGATGATGCACAGGAAAAGCAGGAAGGGGATGCTGCCGTTGATGGGCATCTTGAATACGAACACGCTGAGCACCAGGATGATGATGGTGCTGATGAAGGAGATAATCATATAGGGAATCACTTTGCCCAACACGATGTGGATCTTCTTCACGGGGGTGATGAGCAGCATCCGCATCGTGCCCGTCTCCTTCTCGCGCGCCAGCGTGATGGAGGTCAGCAGCGCGGTGACCAGAATCATAATCAGGGTGATGATGCCCGGCACGAACATATAGACACTGTTCATTTCCGGGTTGTAGAGCATCTTGGTGGTGATGTCGAACGGGGTGGTCTCACCCGTCTTGGAGTTGTACTCTTCGGTAAAACTGTGGACCACCGCCCGCACATAGTTGTTCAGCACCGAGGCGACATTCAGGTCGGAGACGTCGTTGATGACTTGCAAAGATGCTTCGTGCTCGTTGGAGAGCGACTCCTCGAACCGGGCCGGGATGATGATGGCCAGCTTGATGTTCTTGCTCTTGAAGTCGTTGTCGATCTCCACTTCATTGTTGGGGTAGGAAACCACCTGGAAATAACCCGAGGCGGTGATCTTTTCTATCAGCTTCTTCGACTGGCTGTCGTTGGCCTGGTCGAGGACGGAGATTTTGGCGTTGCGGATGTCGGAGCTGATGGTGAAGCCGAAGAGCAACACCAGGGCGATGGGCATAGCGAGCACCAGGAACAGCGTGATCTTGTCACGGAAGATGTGGATGAACTCCTTGCGCAATATCATTCGTAACTCTTTCATCCTCTATCTTCTGACAAATTTTACAAAAACGTCGTTGATGGTGGTGGCCGCCATCTTCTTTTTCAGCTCGTCGGGGGTGCCGATGAGCTTGAGTTCGCCCTCGGCCATTATGGAGATGCGGTTGCAGTACTCAGCCTCGTCCATATAGTGGGTGGTCACCAGTATGGTGACGCCCGTGGAGGCGGTGTCGTAGATGAGCTTCCAGAACTCGCGCCTGACGATGGGATCGACACCCGAGGTGGGCTCGTCGAGGAACACAATCTTCGGGCGGTGCAGGATGGCGGTGGCGAAGGCCAGCTTCTGTTTCCAGCCCAGCGGGATGGCCTCCACCAAGGTGTTGGCGTGCTGGTCCATATCCAACTCTTTCAGCGAGGTGTGGATGCGCTCCTTCAACTCCTTGCGCGGAATCTTGTAGATGGTGCCGAAGAGCTGCATATTCTCAAACACGGTGAGGTCGTTGTACAGCGAGAAGCGCTGGCTCATATAGCCGATGTTGCGCTTGATGAGTTTCGACTGCGTGCGCACGTCGTAGCCGGCGATGATGGCCGTGCCGGAGGTGGGCTGCAACAACCCGCTCATCATCTTGATGGCCGTGGTCTTGCCCGCCCCGTTGGCGCCGAGAAAACCGAATATCTCGCCCTCCCGCACCTCAAAGGAGATGTGGTTGACAGCGGTGAAGGCACCGAACTGCTTGGTTAAATCGTGCACTTCTATGCTGTTCATCTTAGGGCTGTGGTTGGTTTAGGGCGTTGCGCATTTGTACAATCTCAATGAAACAATCCTCCACGGAGGGGTCGATGGCGATGATTTCGCCGTGCGACTGCCCCTGCTCCTGCAGGAATTGCTCGAACTGGGGCAGGGCCGTCGCCACGTCGTCGTAAAAGGCGATGTGGCAATGCTCCCCGTAAGGATAATAGTTGCAGCGGAGCGGACAGCGCTCCATTATGTTGAGCAGGGAGAAGATGTTCTCGCTGCGGAAGGTGTAAAGCTTGCCTTGGAAGTCGCGGATGAAGGCCGACGGCGTGTTGATGCCGAGTATCTGCCCCTCCTGAATCATCGCGATGCGGTCGCAGCGCGTGGCCTCGTCCATATAGGGCGTGGACACCACCACTGTGATGCCCTGCGTGCGGATCGACTTCAGGATGTCCCAGAACTCCTTGCGCGACACGGGGTCCACACCGGTGGTGGGCTCGTCGAGGAAGAGGATCTTGGGACAGTGGATCAGTGCGCAGCAGAGGGCCAGTTTCTGCTTCATACCACCGGAGAGTTTGCCCGCCTTGCGGTCGCTGAAGGGCGAAATCTGCTTCCAGATGGGCCGGATGAGCTCCATATTCTCCTCGATGCTGCTCTTGTACATCACCGCGAAAAACTGGAGGTTTTCCTCGACGCTCAGGTCCGGGTACAGGGAGAAGACCCCGGGCAGGTAGCCGATAATCTGCCGCACGGACTTGTATTCGTTGATGACATCCATCCCGAGGAGGCTGATCTTGCCGGAGTCGGGCAGCAGCAGGGTAGTGAGGATGTTGAAGAGCGTGGACTTGCCCGCGCCGTCGGGGCCCACCAGACCGAACACCTCGCCCTCCTCCACGTTGAAGGAGACATCCTTCAGCGCGGTGACCTTGCCGTCATATACCTTGTTGACGTGCTCTATGGTGATGGCGTTCGTCATTGCCTTGCCGCTCTGTTATTTGAAAATCACGTCGCCGGGCATCCCAATCTTGGCGGAGCCGTCGTTCTTGAAACTGACCTTGACCGCATACACCAAGTTGACGCGCTCCTCCTTGGTCTGGATCATCTTTGGGGTGAATTCCGCCTTCGGGGAGATCCAGGAGACCTGGCCCTCCAACTTGATGGGCTTGCCGTTCTTGTTGTCAAGGCGCACGATGGCCTTCTGGTTCAGCTTGACAGAGGCCAGCTTGTCTTCCGTGATGTACACCTTGATGTACATATTGTTCAGGTCGGCAATCTTGAAGAGGGGCTTGCCCTGATAGGCCAACTCGTTCTCTTCGATATATTTGTTGATGATGGTGCCGGTGATGGGCGCCTTGATGTGGCAGCTCTCCAAAGCGTGCTGTAACTGCTGCAACTGGAAGCGCATCGCCTCCACCTCCTCTAACAACGACTGGTCCTGCGTGGAGAGGGTGGAGCGGGTGGCGGCAATCTGGCTCATCGTGATGTTGATCTCTGCCTGGATGTCATCCAACTGCTTGGTGGATGCGGCGTTGGCCTCAATGAGGTTGTGCACGCGCTGCTTCTCCTTGTTCAGAGTGGCCAGTTTGTCCTCTAACACTCGCATTTGCGAGCCGGCGTTGGGACGGCGGGCCAGCACGGCGTTGATGGAAGACTCCAGCTGCTTGATTTGCAAGTAGGTCTGGAAGGTGTCGATGCAGCCCAAAATCTGTCCGGCTTCGTAGGATTGCCCCTCCTGGATGTCGAAGTCGAGCATCTTGCCGTTGCTCTCCGAAGAGACGGTGATTTCGGTAGCTTCGCAAACGCCGTAAGCGTCGGCATCGCCCTTGTTCTTCCCACAACCGGTGGTGAGCAACAACCCTGCGACCAGCAGGTACAACATAGCACTGAGTCTGTTTCTAGAGTGTTTTCTGTTTATCATATCGGCGTATTATAGTGTGCAAAAGGTACGTTTTTTCGTCTTATCCTGTTGAATGTAAAACACTTGTGTTTTTTGAACAATTATCCAGAATAAGAGCGCAAAAGTAACCTTTTTTTTGAAATAAACAACGGTGTGTTGATAAGGCCGCAAATCGTAAATCGCAAATCGCAAATCGACATATCCCCTTGACTCTTTACCATATTTTTATACCTTTGCAACCTCAAAAAAAAGGCGTTTTTTTTCGCCTTTTGACATAGAAAAACGCCTTTGGGCGTTGTTATTCTTCTTTTTAATCAAGAATTTGATAAACAGGATTTTATGAAACATTATTTAAAGAAATTGGAGGACACAGTCCGTGAACATTGGGAACAAAATGCACTTTGTGACTTTGGCGGTGAATGCTTCACCTACGCGGATCTGGCCACCCATATCGAGCAATTCCGCCTTTTCCTGTCGGCGGCCAACATCGGCAAGGGCGAGAAAATCGCCATCTGCGCCCGCAATTCCGCCCGCTGGGCGATGACCTTCTGGGGCGCCAATGTCAACGGCTGCGTGTCAGTGCCCATCCTGGCCGATTTTCTCCCGAACAGCATCGCCGCGCTGGTGAACCACTCCGACAGCACCCTGCTCTTCACCGATGACGATATCTGGACGAAACTCAATCCTGACGACATACCTTTGGTCAAGGCCGCCTTCAACGTGAAGGACGGACGGATGCTGTGGCACCGTGACGAAGCGGTGGCTGCCGCCTGGGAGAACCGCGACAGAGCCTTCGCCTCCACGTACCCCTCCGGAATGACCCCCGACCAGATTTCCTATCCCTCCGACAATTGGGACGACCTGGCCATCATCAACTACACTTCGGGCACCTCGGGCAATCCCAAAGGCGTGATGCTCACCTACGGCGCCATTTCCGACACCGACGATTTCAGCAACACCCATTTCCCGAACCAACCTGGTGAGACCATCGTCTCGATGCTGCCCCTGGCCCATATGTACGGGCTTGCCATCGAGTTTATCCACCCCAACATCGACGGCGTCACGGTCTATTTCCTGGGCAAGGCCCCGTCGCCCACCACACTCCTCAAGGCGATGCAGGAGGTGCGCCCCTATATGGTGGTTACCGTGCCGTTAGTGATGGAGAAAATCTATGCCAACTCCATCAAGCCAGCAATGGAGAAACTTAAAGTCTTGCTTGCGGTTCCTGGTGTCAACAATTTGATATACAAAACTATGTGTAAAAAGGTGGTGAACGCTTTCGGTGGCAAGGTACGCTGCTTCATTATGGGCGGCGCCCCGCTCAAGCCGGAGGTGGAGAGCTGCTTCCGCAAGATGCACCTGCCCTATATGGTGGGCTACGGAATGACCGAGGCCTGTCCGCTGTTGGGCTGGGAGTGGTGGACCAAATTCGTGCCCGGCTCCTGCGGCAAACCCGTTCACGAGATCCGTATCGACTCCGAGAACCCCGCACGCATCGCCGGTGAGATCCAGGCCAAGGGCCGTAACCTCACCATCGGCTATTACAAGAACCCCGAGGCCACTGCCAACGCCTTCACCGAGGACGGCTGGTTCCGCACCGGCGACCTGGGCGTAATGGACAAATATGGCAACATCTTCATCCGTGGCCGTATCAAGTCAATGATTCTCAGCGCCAACGGCCAGAATGTCTATCCTGAGGAGCTGGAAGCAGTGCTGTCCAGCTGCCCATACGTGAACGAATCCCTTGTCGTGGATAGGGGAGGAAAGATCGTGGCGCTCGTATATCCTGACATCCCGGAAGAGATGGACGCCAAGGCCTGCTACGCCATTCCGGAGGCCATCCGCTCCGCCGCCAACAAGTCGCTGCCCTCCTTCAGCCGGATTGCCAAGGTGGAACTGGTGGACCGCCCCTTTGAGAAGACCCCGAAGATGAGCATCAAACGCTACCTCTACCGCTAATCAATGATGAAAAAAACACCGCTCTTCCTGTTGCTCTTCTGGATGCAGCTCTGTACCGTTGCATTCGCCCAGCACCCCGCCAAGTATTGGGTGCAGTTCAAAGACAAGGCCGGCTCGCCCTATTCCGTGACCCGCCCGGCGGAACTGCTCTCTCCGCGCGCACTGGAGCTGCGGCAACGTTATCATATCCCCGTTGATGAACTTGACATCCCCGTCAATGAATCCTATATCCGCCAGGTGCTGGCCCTCGACGACAGTATGCGACTGCTTACCCGCTCGAAGTGGCTGAACGGCATCACCATCTATTCTGAACGGGAGGGCATTCAGCCCCTTATCGAGGCACTGCCCTGCGTCGATTTTGTGGAACAGACCGTCAGATTAGACAATCCGGAGACCGATTTGGACACCCTCTTCCGCTATGATGCTGTAGGTGATGTGGCCCACACTGACTTGGCCAATTGGCAGAAGCGCCGCGACTATGACTACGGCCGTGCCGACAAGCAGGTGCGGATGAACGGCATCCAGTGGCTGCATCGGATGGGCTATCGTGGCGAAGGGGTGCAGATGGCTGTGTTGGATGCCGGTTTCCTGAAAGTGGACACCCTCCATTTCTTCCATAACCTTTTTGATGACAACCGCGTGCTGGGCGTGCGCAATTTCGTGCAACCCGGCCGGTCGCCTTTTCGCACGGGCTCGCACGGCACGGGCGTGCTCTCCTGCATCGCCGCCTGCTCGCCGGGCGAGATGGTGGGCACCGCCCCGATGGCGCAGTTCTACCTCTTCCAAACCGAAGATGGACGTTCCGAGCACAAGGTGGAGGAGGACAACTGGGTGGCGGGCCTCGAGCTGGCCGACAGCCTCGGCTGCCAGATTGTCAACTCCTCATTAGGCTACACCGAGTTCGACGATTCCACGCAGTTGCGTACTCGTGCAGACCTCAATGGCCGGGTGAGCCGCGCCTCCCGCGCCGCCACCATCGCCGCCGCCAAGGGGATGATTGTGTGCAACAGCGCTGGCAACGAGGGCTCAGAGAAATGGAAATATATTGGCTGTCCCGCCGATGCTGAGGGCATTCTGACCGTGGGCGCTGTAGGCGTCAACGGCAAGAAGGCCCACTTCAGCTCCGTTGGGCCCACCGCCGACGGTCGTGTCAAACCCGACGTCTGCGCCTTGGGCTACGGCTGCTATGCTGGCAGTGCCTCCGGGCGAGTGAATTTCGCGGCAGGCACCTCTTACGCCGCGCCCCTGATGGCCGGAATGGTGGCCTGTCTCTGGCAAGCGTTCCCCGACAAAACAAACTATGAGATTATGGAGGCCGTGCGCCAAAGCAGCTCGCAATCCACCGAGCCTGACTCTCTGCTCGGATATGGGCTCCCCGACTTCTTGCAGGCCTACAATATGTTGAAACAACCAGCCCCCGCCTCGTTCAGCATCAGTTTTGATGCTTTTGATGCCGACACGCTGTTTTTCGTTTTCATTGTCCATCAAACTGACGACAGGCCACAGCACCCCCGCTGTTCTTTGCTGTCCGCCGACGGTAAAGGGAAACCCAAAAAACTGACGTGCATTCCAACCATTGGATTCTCGACTAAAACGGGCGGTTGGGAGAACCGGTATTACATTGTTCTGCCCAAGTGTACTAAGAAAAACTCCTATCAACTCAGCAACCTCGAAATTGAATACAATGATACCAAACTGCTCTATGTCATCGGACAAGAACCCCCGGCCCGCAAGAAAAAATAGGGGAGTGACACTCCTATGGCTGCTCCTCTTTGCCACGACGTGCTGCCTCTCGTTCTCCTCCTGCGAGACGATGGAACACTGGTTGTTCAACGCCTCCGACTACTCCATCATCCCTCCTAAAAACGATGCGGAAACCGAAATGGAACGTCAGGACCAATACTGGGACGACCTGGATTATGACATCTGGTACGAGGAGAATGAGTATGATTGAGATGTGCGATGTGCGATTTACGATTTACGATTTGCGATTTGCGATGTACGACTTGCGATGTATGACTTGCGATTTGCGACTTGCGATGTACGACCTAATTCTCAATTCTCAATTCTCAATTCTCAATTGCATAGTACCCCACCGTGTCTTCCCAATATATCTTGTCGATTTTGGAGGCGAAGCCGCACCAGGCGCCCAGGACGTTTTCGCCCTCGATGTTGGAAATCACAGGCGCGGGGTTGGTGAAGGGGTTCGAGCCGAGGATGGCCTCGCTGCCGCCTGAAATCATAAAGCGGTAGGTGTTGTAATCCATCAGACTGTGTTTCACATAAACGGTGTCGCCGGGCCGGAAGGTGAGGCGTCTGCAGGCTTGGCTTTGCGCTTCGCTCATCCCGAAGGTGTGCAGCATCGTGATGCCGTAGCGCTCCAGCTCGTAGTTGAACGTGAGCCCGTTGAAGGTCTTGTCGTCGAAGGCTACCGGCACGGTGCTGACCCATAGCCGGTCGGTGAACTTGGGACAGCTGACTTTGATCTGGAAACGGTAGTAGTTGGCCTCTGCGCCGTTGTCGCTCATCAGCACCCGCACGGTACGCATCGTGTCCTTGTTGAGAATCTCGGAAAGATAGCTGAACCAGACGGAGTCAAGGTCGAAGGTGTGGGGGATGGTTGTCACAGCGACTGCTTTCACAGTGTCTTTTCCATCGTAGTATTTGACCGTGAGCGTGTAGGAGGTGTTCTCGCGCCCCCGCAAGGTCGGACTGACGTAGGCAATCATCAGGGGCGAGTCGGGGCAGAACTGCAAGGTTAGCGAGTCGCACTCCCCGTCGGAGGAGGTGACAATCACGGACGCGTTGCCGATGAACAGGTTGTTCATTATGTACTGCATATCCATATCGGCGAAGTAGGGGATGCTGCGCGTCAACGTCACGATGGCGGGCTGTCCGTTCTCAATGGTGCCCTCGATGACCAACTTCGGCTCGTAATCCGGCAAGTCCACCTCAATCTCGGTCTCGCACGCCCCGAAAAACAGCGCCGAAACAAACACCGTAACCAACACCAGCAAACCCACCCGGATTCGCCTCCACCAACCCTCAAACAAACCAATATTAATCATAATTCCAAATTAGTTTCTTAGTTTCAAAGTTTTAGGTTTCAAGTTTCAAGTTTCAAAGACCATAGACCGAAGACCAAAGACCGTTAATCGCAAATCGCAAATCGCAAATCGTACATCGCTTAATCTAAAATTTGAAGTTCCACGTCACCGACGGAATAATCGGGAACAGACTCATCTGGTAGGCCTTGTTGCCGATGGAGAAATTGGTCTCTCCCGGTTCTATGTCGGCGTGGGTTTCCAGATAGATAAAGAAGGGATTTTTGCGGTTATAGACGTTATAGACGGAGAAGTTGAGTCCCGTCTCGAACTTGCTGGTCTTCTTGATGGTCCAGTTCACGGCGAGGTCGAGGCGGTGGTAGGGCGGCATCCGGTAGCCGTTGCGCTCGCTGAACTCAGTGATGTAGGAGCCCATATAGAAGTAGTACCCTACGGGGATGGTCATCGTGTTGCCCGTCTGATAGACCCACAGGGCGGAGACACTCAGCTTGTTGCGCAGAATCTCGTAGCTGAGGCTGATGGAGATGTCGTGGCGGCGGTCGTACTTGGCCCAGAAGGGGTTGCCGTTGTTGAGATCGTCGAACTGCCTGCGGGTGTATCCTAACGTGTAGCCGATGAAGCCGGTGATCTTGCCCCGCGTCTTCTTGAAGAAGAACTCAGCACCGGCCGACCAGCCCTGGCCGTACACGTACAGTTGGTCGGGATTGAGCACGAAGGCGCCGAAATCCAGCCCGTCGCGGTACTCGGCCAGATTGTACATCTTTTTATAATACAAGTCCACATAGCTCTCGAACATGTGGTGGTAGAAGTTGCGGAACACCCCTAAGGAGACCTGCATCACCGTCTGCGGCTTCATCAGGTCGGTGCAGGGCATCCACACGTCGGTGGGCAGCGATATGGAGGCGATGGAAATCTGGTGCAGGAACTGGTAGTTCAGGGTGGCGGAGGCCTTCAGGGAGGTCATCGAGTCGATGAGGAAACGCACCGAGAGCCGAGGCTCCACCTTGTTGTACTGGCTGACGATCTGGCCGGGCTTGTACAGGATAGAATCGACAACGTTGCCGAAGTCGTCCGTCACATAGCGGGTGAAAGCGCCGATATGGCAGAAGTTGGTGTACCGCAGGCCCATATTGAGTTTCCAGCGGCGCGAGATGTCGTACTCGTCGTTGGCGTAGATGCTCAACTCGTTGGCAAAATAGGGCTGCACCTTGGGCAGGGCAAAATCCATCCCTTCACCGGCTTGCACCGCATATTGTCCGGGGATGCACTGGTGCAGCAACTCGTGCACGCCGAAACGCAGGTTGTGCTTCGGCGTCGGCATCCACGTCAGCTCGCTCTTCAGCCCGTAGTCGCGAATGCCCGACCCGAGCTTGAATTGGAAGACGTCCATCCCCATCTCCGTGTTGAAATCATAGTAGCTGAAGGTGGCGGAAGTGTTGAGGAATAGCTTCGGACTGATGATGTAGTTCCAGCGCGCCGAGGCCGTCGCGTTGTACCACTTGAAGGTGGCGCGCGTCATCCCCGACGACGACTTGAACCCATACACATCGCCCCCGTAATAGGCACCGAAATAGAGCCTGTGCTTGTCGTTGACGATGACATTGAACTTCGCGTTGAGATCGTAAAAGTAGAAGTCCATACCCTTGAGGGGCGATTTTGGCTTGAGGAAGGGTTGGATAAGCGCGTCGGCGTAGGTGCGCCGCCCCGAGATGATGAAGGAAGCCTTGTTCTTCTTCAAGGGCCCCTGCACGGTTAGGTGCGAGAAGATGAGCCCGATGCCCCCGTCCACCCCGAATCGCTTCAGGTTGCCCTCTTTTTGGTAAACGTTCAGTATCGAGGCGGCGCGCCCTCCGTAGTAGGCGGGCATTCCCGACTTGACCATATCAATGTCCTTCACCGCGTCGGCGTTGAAGATGGAGAAGAATCCGAAGAGGTGGCTGGTGTTATAGACGGTGGCCTCGTCGAGCAGCACTAAGTTCTGGTCGGTGCCGCCGCCGCGCACGTAGTAGCCGCTGTTGCCCTCTCCCCCCGACATCACGCCCGGCAGCAGCTGTATCGACTTGATGATGTCAGCCTCGCCCATCAGCGCGGGCATCGCCTTGATGGCCTCGATCTTCATCTCCATACGGCCCACGTCCGCAGAGGCGATGTTGCGGTCGGTGCGCTCGCCCTGAATCACCACCTCCTCGCCGGCAATGGCCGTGGGCTCCAAGTCGAAAGACCGGCTGACCGTCTTGTTCAACACCAAGGTCTCTTCGATGGTTTTGTACGACAAGTAGCTGACAGACAGCTTGTAAGTGCCTCTCATCACGGAAATGGAGTAGAATCCCGCCTGGTTGCTGACGCACCCCTGCGTCGCGTTGGGGTTGGCGGTGTCGGTGAGTATGACATACGCCCCCATCAGACTCTCGCCCGTGGCCGCGTCGCGCACCGTCCCCGACAACGTCACGCGCTGCGCCATCAGCAGGGTGGCGCAAAGCATCATCATTGTTGTTAACAGATAGGGTAGAAGTCGTCTTGTCATACCAGGGTTTATTATGAATTGCTACAACGAGGAAGGCCCTAATTTATTGTAGATAATTCGTGCAATTCGTGCAATTCGTGTAATTCGTGGATAATATTCCACCCGAAGTCTCTCAGATTGGCATCCGTGATCATCAGCAGGATGACATCCTTGTTTCTCAGCACCTCCGGCAACTGGCTCTTATCGACATAGCGGGCCGTCGGGTCCCAGATGTCGGGATATACCGTGTTGTTGTAATACCAGAACTCCGGCTCCTCAAACCATTGGTGGATAATGCCGTGGTCCCACAGACTCCAGCAGTAGCTGTCGGCGATGATGAGGGCGCGGGGGCGCTGGGCGAGCCGCGCCTGGGGCTCCATAATGGGGAAACACAGCTGTTCGTGCTTGAGTTCGTGGATCAGGTTCATCGGGGGCTCGAGGTCGAAGTCGAGGTCCTTGTTGAGGGTGGAGAGCGAGTCGCCAAGATGGCGGAACGAGGAGAGCTGGGTGCCGCACTCGCGTTCGATGAAGCGCTGCAGCGTGTCGGCGGCACGCCACATCCCGTAGGTGCTCCAGTGGATGCCGTGGCGCGCGTAGAGCGGATGCGACTCTTTTGCCACGATGGACTGGAACCAGGCGTTCAGGTCAAGCATCCGCACCCCGCACTCCCGTGCATAGCGGGCGTACAGCTCATAGTTGGTGGACGCCCCCTTCCGGCAGCGGCGCGGCAGATGCTCCGGCATAACACGCGCCTTGCCCGGTTCCAACACCAACAGCAACTCAATGCCCCTCGCGTGGAGCGAGTCTTGCAACTGCTTGAACTGTACGATGTTGTTTTTTATCACCGCCTCCCCGACAAAGTCCTGTCCCGTGTATTCGTTCAGATAGATGTTCTCATAGAAATAATCGTCCTGGCCAATGATAAGCTTGGGCGCCGAAGAGTATCGGAACAGTCTGTAGTTGAGCTCGTTGTATAATCTTACCCCGTGGTTGCAAAAGCCCACGTGCTGCTTTACCCACTGCTCGATGTCGTCGTGCCTGCCCAAATAGTACATTATCGGGCTTCTCTCTTTGATTTTGGCCTCCTGGACGCCGAAGAGGGACTTGCCCCGTGTGGCGGGCACGAGCATCAGCACCCCCGGCAGCGTCATTATGACGAGCAGCAGGGCGAACAGCAGGCGGGTCAATGTGTGCGGGGCTCTCTTCATAAGCATCAGAATCTGAAATAGATGAATGGATTGAATCCTCCCGCAAGCAGCGCGCTGCTGTTGAGAATGTATAACAATATGGCCAGCACGGTGACCACAACAGCCCCGCGCAGGGTGAGAACCCTGTCGAAGAGCTCGTTGGCCCTCTGCTCCACGCTGGGGATGAGGCCCGAGAAGGCCAGTAGCGTGGCCAGTATGAGCATCACCACAAAGCGGGTGTCAAGCAGGATGCCGTCGGCGGGTGCGGCGAAGGTGAAGAGACGGCCAAGGTACGCGACGGCGTAGCCGAGCGTGTCGGCACGGAAGATCACCCACCCGACCATCACGAGAAGGAAGGTGAGCAGGACGGAGGGGACTTTGCCCATCTTGTCCAGCAGTTTGCGCAGCCCCCACTTGTCTAATATGAGGAACAACCCGTGATAGAGCCCCCAGACCACAAAAGTCCAGGCGGCGCCGTGCCACAATCCGGAGAGGAAAAAGACGATGACCAGGTTGAGATAGGTGCGCCCTTCGCCTTTACGGTTGCCGCCGAGCGGAATGTAGAGGTAGTCTTTCATCCAATGCCCCAACGTGATGTGCCACCGTTTCCAGAACTCCGTGAAACTCTGCGAGATATAGGGAAAGTTGAAGTTCTCGGGGAACGAGAAGCCGAACATCCGGCCCAGTCCGAGCGCCATATCCGAATAGCCCGAGAAGTCGAAATAGATCTGCATCGTGTAGGCCAGCATCCCGATCCAGGCGGTGCCGGCGGCCAACTCTCCAGGCGCGGTGGCGAAGATGATATCCACCTGCTGCGCCAGCACGTTGGCAATTAACACTTTTTTGGAAAGTCCGACCAAGAAACGGAAGAGCCCGTGGAGCCGGTTGTCGGGCGTGTCGGTCGCGCTGCGGTCTTTGAGCTGCGCCACAATCTCCTTGTAGCGGATGATGGGCCCCGCGATGAGCTGCGGGAACATCAGGATGTAGAGGGCCAGCACGTCCCAACGACGCTGCGCCTCGTGGTCGCGACGATAGACATCCACCATATAGGAGATCTTCTGGAAGGTGACGAACGAGATGCCCACGGGCAATGCCACTTTGTGCCACTCGAACGGCACCAAGCCCAACCAGCCGTAAAACTGTTGCACGTTGTCGATGAAGAAGTTGGCGTATTTGAAATAGGCCAATATCGCCAAATTGAGCACTAAAGAGCCCGCTAACCATCCCTTGCGCTTGCCGCCTTCCGCCAAATCCATCCGTCGGGCGATAAAGTAGTCGGCGGTGATGGAGACCAGCAGCAGGGCGATGAAACGCGGCTCGCTCCAGCTGTAGAACAGCAGACTGGCCGCCAACAGTATCCCGTTGCGCCACCGCGCCGGCACCAGGTAGTAGAGAACCAGTACTACCGGCAGGAAAATGAACAGGAAGGTGGCGGAACTGAATACCATTGCTCTCTTACTTTGTCTGCTGCGTTAATTAATCTTAAAATGTGTTGGTTACTCTTTGACGGCTTTTACGACGACCCTGTCTCCATCGGCAGTGAAAACCTGCAGAAGATACAGTCCGTGCGGCAATTCCGACAGGTCGATGCGGCATTCCGAGCCGTCGGCGGTGACGCTTTGCCGAACCCGGCCGAGGGCGTCCGTCACGAGCACCTTTTCGATGGGTTGCGCCTCAAGTCGCACCACGATGGTGCCTGCCGTGGGGTTGGGAAATAGCGTCACGGGCAGCGCCTCCGCGGGACGCGGGTCCTCCACCGACACCCGGTTGTCCAAGACAATCGGGATGCGGTAAACTGTGTCAAGCTCGGGGACGGTTACCCGAAGCATGGCTTTGTAGCTGCCGGAGAAATAGCCGTTGATATTGAAGTTGAGCACGATGTCGCGGCTCTGATGGGCGTTGACAGACCCGTTGGGCGTGGCAACTTCCACCCAGCCGACAGGGTTGTGCTGCTCGTCCTGAAGTTCGGTGTCGAAGATAAGGTAGATGTCCGATTCATTGGCGAAATGCAGCGTGCGTGTGAAAACGGAGGAGCCGCCGTCATCCAGCGATACCCCGATGCTGTCGGGCGTGATGGCAAGCGACGGGTATCCCTCATTGTAGTTGCTGAGGCAGATGTCGTCAATCCATACGCAGTCGCTGCCCGTACTCACAGAGTAGTCCTTGGTGAATCGCCACGTCAGGGTGTGCGTGCCCGGCTGCACGGCGAACGAGATTTCCGTCCAGTCGTTGGCACCCGACCAACGCCCTTTTTGCACCCCGTCGATGAAGAAATAGAGCCAGTCGTAGTTGTTCTCGGTCGAGGTTCTGAAGGCGAACGAGACGTAGTGGCTATGGTTGACGGTGACGGGCATATTCACCTCACTGGTGTCGCTGTGGGAGATGGCGCCGCTGCGCAGACTGTACAGGCCGCTGTGGGCGTTCAGGGAGTCGATGCGCCAGTCTGTCCAGACGGAATCCCCGTACATCGTCGGCGGGTAGATGCCGTCGCTGAAGTCCTCGCAATTGGAGACGCCCACGATGGGGACGATATAGCTGCCGATGGGGACCTGACTGCCCTGCCGGGTCACTTGGATGCGGACATCGAAGGTGGTGCCGTCTGCAAAAGTCGAGCCGGCCCGGATGACGGCCCGGAAAGGGAACGTCTCGTCGCCCCAAAGGGAATCCTTGATCATTGGGGAAGACACCACCTGTATGCCAGGCAGGTCGCACTCCAGCGAGAACACCAGGTTTTGGAGCTCGCGGTTGTCGTCATTGTGGAGCGTGAATAGCAGGGTGTCCGTCTCGCCGGCATTCACGAGGCTGTTGTAGTTGCCGTTGTCGCGGATCTCGTAGCCCACCACCGAGAGCGAGCAGGCCTGCACCCGGTAGGAGCGGTAGGCAATGGCCGATTCGATGTCGTTGGTGATCAGGAAGGCGAAGGTGATGACGTGCCCGTCGGGGATGTTGGGGCTGATTTGGCAGCTGGCGCAGTTGTTGAGCGCGTATTGGTTGCCTGGGGCGATATAGTCGAAACTCTCCGTGCTGTCGTGGAAGGTGACGTAGGGGTCGATGGTGGTGACGTGCAGCTCGCAGTTCTGGAACGGCGCCGTGCCGTTGTTGCGCACCGTCACCGAGAACACGAGCTCGCCGCCCGCTTCCAGCGCGGGAGTGGCACTGCCATTGGCCGTGATGAGGACGAACTCCAGATTCTCCGTGAATCGTCCCCCGGATTGCGCCCAGGATGCCTCCGTGCAGAAGAGACAGCCTATCAGTATAAGACAATATTGTAGTATGTGTTTTTTGAACGACAGCATTGCAGTAGCGATTTACGATTTACGATTTGCGATTTACGGTCTTGGGTTAAAGGATAAAAGGTTTAGGGTTATTCGATTAGGCAATTAATTTCTTAATTTCTTAGTTTCTTAATTTCTTAATTTCTTAATTTCTTAGTTTATAATTCTCCATTCTCCATTCTCAATTCTTAATTACTTTTGTCGTGATGACGCTTCCGTTTTCCATCCCGATTTTCAGCAGATATAGTCCATTGGGCAGCGAGGATAGGTCTATGGCGCCTGTATAGTCGTTCACCGGAACAGTCGCCACCGTGCGGCCGTAAAGGTCCGTGACGGTCACTCTCTCGATGATGGCGCTTTCGTGTTGTACAAAAACGCTGCCGCTGGTGGGGTTGGGATAGACTCTGATCTGAACGGGGAATTCCACGGTAGGGATGCCCACGCTGCTGACGTGCATCGTGACGGGCACCAGCTGCTCGCCGCCGGTATGGCGGATGCGCAGGGTGGCGTGGTGGTCCTCCTCCGCACAACCGTAGCTGTTGAAGCGCAGGACGACCTGCCGCTGCCCGTTGGCGTCGATGAAGTCGTTGTCCGGTGCACAGAAAACCCAGGTCGGCGTTTGCCCATCCTCGTCTTCCAACATATTGTTGAACAAGACGATGCCGCTGAAGGAACTCTCTATGGTGACAAAGGTGCTGTCGGTTGTGCCGGTGTTTGTCCCTAACGATACCTCGATGCTGTCAGGCTGGATGTCCAATTCGAAATTGGAGTCGTTGAATTCCGTGAGACAGACGTTGTCAATCCAAACTCGGTGATTGACATCGTCCACATTGCCGAAACCTCCTTTCACGACATTCCAGGTGATGGTGTGGTCACCTGCAGGGATGGTGAATTGTACTTTAATGCTGTCACCCCAAGATGAGCGTGTCCAAGTGCTTTGTAGTATGTCGTCAATGTATATATAGCAATAATCGTTGTTGATAAATAATGTTTTCCAGAGGTAGAAAGACAACTGTGCGCTCTGTAAGATATGCACGTCCATCTGGAGTGTTGCGGTGTCGAAATTATTGAGCGGTCCACTGCATAGGCGGGTTGAACCGTAGGGGTAAAAGTGATCGATGCTGTCGATAATCCAATTCGAATGGATGCCGTCGCCGTGGAATGGCGCAGATATCAAGCCGTTCTCAAAATCAAAGCAGAACTTTTCGCTTGTGAGGGTGATGGTCTTGGTTTCCAGAAACATACCCTTGACGTAAATGTCCAAATGTACATTGAAGGTGGTGCCGTCCACGAAGGCGGAGGACAGGTCAAGTAGTGATGAGATAGAGAAGGGAAGATAGGTGATGGTGTCGAAATGCCAATGGGATGTGGATAGGTTCACATCTGTCTGTGGGGTGTGCAGATAAAAGTCCACGTCATATATGGGCGCCTTGTTGTTCTGCAACGTGAGCACGAGGGTGTCGGTCTCGTCTGGATGGGGGATGATGTCGTTGGCGGACAGGAAGGCGTGCTGTAGCAGTGAGATGTCGTAACGGTGAGCTGTGTAGGTGCGGGAAATGTTTGCCGATGAGATGTGGTTGTTGAGATGGACGGAGAAGGGAATCGGGTGGTTTTCGGGTATGTTGCGATGCACGATGCAGGCGACGCAGTGACTGAAGACACGGGGCTCTCCGGGCAAGATATCCCCAAGGTTTTCTGTGCTGTCGAGGAATGTCACAAAGGGGTCGTCGCTGCGGACAAGGATGGTGCTGTTGTGGTACGGTATGGTGTCGTCATTGAGTAGGGATATGTCGAAGAACAGCGTGTCTCCGGCATAAATGTAGGGGTCGGACTTGTCGTTCACAGTGATATCCGATACCAGCACGCGGGAGACGGCACGAGCGGAGAGGCGTATGTCCTGGGTGGTCTGAACGTCATTGTTGTCGTGGCAGGTGATGGCGAAGGTGGTGTCTTCGAAGGTGTAGTCAACTTTTCCAGACAGGATGCCATCCGAAGAAAGGGTGAGCCCCTCGGGCAGGGTGGTGGGGGTGAAACGATAGCTGCGATGGTTGATGTCGGCGGCAAAATGCCCTGACGCAGGCGTGTGTTGGATGAGTTGGTTGTCGCCCCGCACCAACGCGGACCAGAAACTGTTGCCCATAAAGTTCATTGATCCGTAAAGGAATTCTATGCTCCCCGTTGAGTGTAGTCGGACGGCGAAGTTGACCGTTTGGACGTTGCCGTTGATTTCAGCGTGGAATACCAAAGTGAGATTGTCGCTCCCGACAATCTTGCGTACCGAGCAATTCGTCAGATCCGACTTGAATGGGCAGATGGAACGAATGGCCATAGCCTGCATAGTCGTGGCTTGCGAATTGATGTTGGACAGGAAAGGCCAATCGTTGGGCTGGTGGTGGAAGGCGATATAGCCGTCGGCATAAACCACAATTCTGTCATATTCATCACCGTAGTAGGAAAAGGTGAATGGCAGTTCAACAATGGCATAGCCGTTGTTAGCGTTTGAAAGCGGAACAACTTGGCCCGATTCCGTCGGGAAGGTGGCATTGGTTTCTTCAATTTTGTATTTCCTGTTCAATTCCCAGTGGTAAGGAGGTTTCCCCCCTGTGGTGTGGAGTGTCTGTTGGTAGTTGGAGTCCACTTCCATATCGGGGAGCAGTGTGTTTTGGATGACGGGTTTGGAGAAATTGATGGCACGCACAACAGACAGCCAAAGGGTGTCTCCTGGCAGAAGCGCAACGTGGGTGGATGGACAAGCTTGTTCAACAGGCGTCCCTGAGGTGTAGTCCATCAGACTGAAGTTTTGCACGACACCTTCGCTGGTATGGTACATATCGGAAAAGGAGGATGCGATCAGGAAGAACTTGCAAGGCTGTCCGGGCTCCACATAGTTGAGCAAGGGGCTGACATCAAGTCCCAGTTCAAGGGTCTTGTCGGATTCTGTGGTATTTCCCCCTTGCATATATTTGCAGCCTCCTTGCCGATTGAAAACGTTGAAATCCAATGTGCTTGTGGGACGTGTGGCGTTGGTGTCGTTGGCAATTCCCGCTGTGAGTTTGAGCATCTCGCGGCAAGGATGGGTGATGGTGGCCTTGAAGGTGATTTGCGGGAAAACCTCGTCCCTGACTTGCACTACATAGACGCTCTTGTTCCAAATACCACCCTCTGCGGGCAGGGAGGCCAACCTGGAATAGGGCAAGTAACAGTAACCGTTGTCGCCGAACTGTTCGCCGTAGGTGTTGCAGATGATGACGGCGCCGATTTCCCAGTCACGAAGGTCCACAATGCCATCCCCCGTGATATCTATGTTGTTGGTGTACTGGCCGTCATTGTTGTAATCCCAGCGGACATCGTCGTTGTAGCCGACAATGGTCATAGAATGGTTTACGGTTGAACCGAAATAACTCATTATGTGCTTTCCAGCGTCGGGGTTGCCTTGCGGGATAACAGACAGGAAGTTGTTGCCGCGGTAGGTGCAGTAGAAATTGGCCAATCCGCCGCTGCTTTCCCCGGCCAGATGGTCGTTCAGCCAATGCTTGAGTGTCAACAGACCCTCCTCATCGTCAATGGGAATGGCATACATCTCTGAAATGCGGTTCTTCATCGCGCTGTGATAGGTCTCGTATCCGCTGATCCAACGTCCGGTCCCTCCCGTACTGTACCATCCGCCCCATTCCATCACATTAGGTGTGCCCGCCGTGCGGATAACCTCCCAGGAGTCCAGGAAACTTACACCTTCATTGCTCCCTTTGTTGCAGAAATTCCAGGCAAAATGGGATGGATATGCGTAGTTGAGTCCTCCGATGGCATACGAATCTCCACGTTTGCGCATCAGCTCATAACTCAAGGTGTAACAAATGGTGCTGGCTTGCCCACATTCCATTGCACTTTGATAGAAGATGGGAATCATCCACGGTTGTAGGCTGTTGTTCACTGAAGAGGGTAAAGGTATGTTCCTTTCCGCTTCCGATAGTTTTAGCCGTGGTATGTTGGCAAACGCCGGGTTGTCGAGTTCCAAGGCAGGCATTTGGGCATACAGACTGTCCAAATATGCTGCCTGTGCGGACATCGCTTCGAGCCCGGGCGAATCTTGCGCACGAAGCCCTCCAATATGGGCTGCCCATATCAAGGAGAGGATTGCCAGTATCAGAATGCACTTTTTCATAAGGAAAGGAATTTAAGGGTTGCTTCCAATAGATGCGTCTTTGTTGCGTTTTGTTACAGTGTCACTCCTTTATGATTTTGTGCATTATGTGGGTGCCGTCCACCTGTTCTATGCGTAGCAGATATAGTCCATTGGGCAGCGAGGATAGGTCTATAGCGCCTGTATAATCGTTCACCGGAATAGTCGCCACCGTGCGGCCGTAAAGGTCCGTGACGGTCACTCTCTCGATGATGGCGCTTTCGTGTTGTACAAAAACGCTGCCGCTGGTGGGGTTGGGATAGACTCTGATCTGAACGGGGAATTCCACGGTAGGGATGCCCACGCTGCTGACGTGCATCGTGACGGGCACCAGCTGCTCGCCGCCGGTATGGCGGATGCGCAGGGTGGCGTGGTGGTCCTCCTCCGCACAACCGTAGCTGTTGAAGCGCAGGACGACCTGCCGCTGCCCGTTGGCGTCGATGAAGTCGTTGTCCGGTGCACAGAATACCCAGGTCGGCGTTTGCCCATCCTCGTCTTCCAACACGTTGTTGAACAGGACAATGCCGCTGAAAGTGCTCTCCAAAGTGACGAGAGCGCTGTCGATCACATTGGCAGAAACGCCCATCGTGACCTCCACAGCTTCGGGATGAACCTCCAACGCAAAGTCGGGATTGTCGAACTCCGCAAAACAGATGTCGTCAATCCACACACAGTCGCTATTGCTGTTGGTGCTGTAGTCCTTGATGTATTTCCAGGAGGCGACGTGGCTGCCCGGGGCCACGGGATAGTGTACTTGGGTCCACGCGTGTTCACCCGCCCAGCGGCCTTGTTGCACGTCGTCGATGAAGAAATAGAGCCAGTCGTACTTGTTCTCCGTGGAAGTGCGGAAGGCGAACATCAGATGCTCGCCCTGCACGGAGTTGAAGGCGATTTGCACAGCGCTGGTGTCGTTGTGACTGATGGCACCGCTGCGAAGACTGCCTATGCCCGAGTGCGCCTCCGTGAGGTCGATGACCCAGTCGGCCTGCGAGTTGCCGCCCGTGAACTGTGCCGGCACGGCTCCGTCCTCGAAATCGAAACACTGCGTCTCGCCAAGGAGGGTGACCGTGAAGGTCTTCACAAGATTTCCCTTGACGTAAAGGTCCACATACGCGTTGCAGGTGGTGCCGGCCACGAAAGCTGGGGTGACATATAGCAAGGGACGGAAGGCAAAGTCGCTTTCAGCCGCAATGGAATCCCAATGGTTGCTGGAAATGGGCACCTCGATGCTGGCGAGCGGTATGCGCAGCACCGCATCCACATCGTGAATCTCGCCATTGAGGTTCCGCAAAGTGACCTGCAGTGTGTCCAACTCGATGGGACGCAGCGCGCCCGTGCAGTTGCCCGTGTTCAGGATGGCGTAATCCTGCAGGGCGAAATGGTAGTTGCGGATTTCGTAGGAGCGGTGGGCGCTGACAGACGCAATGTTGTTGTCAAGCTGGATGGTGAAGGGCGTGACGTGCGTGGAGGGCAGGGTGCTGGAGACAACGGCCGTGACGCAGTTGTTGAGCGTGTACTCATTGTTGGGACCGATCTGCCCGAAATATTCGGTGCTGTCGATGAATCGGATGAACGGGTCCGGGCTTTGTAAATGTACCGTGCAGTTGCGGTAGGTGAGCGTGTCGGCGTTGAGCACCGACAGCGAGAAGCGCAACGTGTCGCCGGCATACAGTTCCGGCGATTCCGAACCGTTCACCTTGAGGTCCGAGATGAGCAGGCGGGTGGTGTATAGGCTGGAAATGTGGAACTCGCGGGTGGTCTGCACGTCGTTGTTGTCGTAACAGGTCAAGGAAAAGGATACACTGTCGAAGGCGCGGGTGGCCTTGCCCGAGAGCACGCCCGCCGAGGAGAGCGTCAGGCAGTCGGGCAGGATGCTCGGCGTCATCCGGAAACTGCGGTGGGCGACGTCCGCGGCAAATTGCCCCGATGCCGCCGTGTGCTGCATCACCTGCTGGTCGCCGCGCACCAAGGCCGACCAGAAACTGTTGCCGTTGAAGGTCATATCCCCGTATTGGAACTCGATTTCACCCGATTTCCGCAGCGTGACGGCGAAATGAATGGACGAGGAGTTCTGCCCCGCCATCCGTCCTGTATAAACTAAGGTGATGAAATCGCTGCCCACAATCTTCTGCACAACGCAGTTCGAAAGGTCCGCCTTGAACGGGCAGATGGCGCGGATAGCCTGCGTCTGCATATCTGAATGCTGCAGGAACGGCCAGTTGGCGGGCTGGTGGTGGAAGGCGATGTAGCCGTCGGCATAGACCACGATCTCGTCGTACTCGTCACCGTAGTAGGGGAACTTGAAGGGCAAGGATACGATGGCATAGCCGCTGCCGCTGTTGGAAAGTGCGACACTCTGGCCCGACGCGGTGGGGTAGGGGATGGCCTCCTCCTCTATCTTGAAACGACGGCTCACCTCCCAGCGGTAGGGCGGCTTGCCTCCCGTGGCGGTCAGCGTGTGCCGGTAGGGCACAAAGGCCTCCATATCGGGCAGCACCGTGTCGCGGATCACGGGCTTCGTGAAGTGGATGGCGCGCACTGCCGACAAAGTGGTGGTCGTGTTGTTGGCGATGGGCACGCTGGCGGAGGTGCATACCTGCTCCTCCTCCGATCCTGAGGTGTAATCCATCAGACTGAACCCCAGAACCTGGCCGTTGGCCTCGTTGTCAGGGTCGTCCTCTATGACGTTGAAGAAGAACTTGCAGGGCGCGTCCGGCGTGATATAGTTGAGCAGCGGACTCACATCGAGTCCGAGTTCGATGTCCTTGTTCGACTCGTCTGTGTTGTCGCCCTGCATATAGAGGTCGCCGCCTTGGAAGTTGAAGACGTGGAACTCAAGTTCGTGCTCGGGCTGGGTGGCGTTGACGTTGTTGGCAATGCCGGCGGTGAGCTTGATCTTCTCGCGCGACGAGTGGCGTATCATTGCCTTGTAGGTGATTTGCGGGAAGACCTCGTCTTTCACCTGCACCACATAGACGCACTTGTTCCAGATGCCGCCCTCCGCGGGCAGCGACGCCAACTTGCAGTATGGCAGGTAGCAGTAGCCGCCGTCGCCAAACTGGTCGCCGAAGGTGTTGCAGAAGATGACGGCGCCGATTTCCCAGTCCTTCATAGTTACCACACCGTCGCCGTTGATGTCGATGTCGTTGGTATATTGGCCATCGCCGTTGTAGTCCCAGCAGACGGCGTCGTTGTAGCCGACGATGGTCTGCGAGTGGTTGACGGTGGTGGTGAGGTTGACCACGATGTGCTTGCCCGCCTCGGGTGCGCCCGGCGGGATTACCGAAAGGCTGGAGTTGCCGTAATAGGTGCAGTAGTAGTTGGCAAGGCCGCCGGAACTCTCGCCCGCCAGATGGTCATAGAGCCAGTGTTTGAGCGTCAGCAGCCCCTCCTCGTTGTCCACAGGGATGGCGTACATCTCCGAGATGCGGTTCTTCATTGCGTTGTAGTATGTCTCGTACCCGCTGATCCAGCGGCTGGCGCCTCCGTAGCTGTACCAGCCGCCCCATTCGTTCACCGTCGGCGTGCCCGCTGTGCGTATCACCTCCCACGTCTCCAAAAAGGGCACTCCGCGACTGCTGCCGCCGTTGCAGAAGTTCCAGGCGAAATGGGAAGGGTAGGCATAGTCCATACCCCATCCGGGACTTACATTGCGCCGGCGCGCCAGCTCGTACGACAGCGTGTAGCAGATGCTGCTCGCCTGGCCGCACTCCAATGCCGCCTGGTAGAAAATCGCGGGCATCCACATCCGCTCCGCATTGTTCAGATAGGAGGGCAACGGGATGTCGCGCTCGGCCTGCGACAGCTTCAGCGTGGGCACATTGGCCAATAATGCCTCGTCCTGAGGCGTGAGCGGCGCGACCTGCGAATAGAGCGAGTCCAAGACTCTCTCCGGGACTTGCGCCGCCACCGACAGGCAGATTATCAAGAATATGCAAACAATGAGACCTCTTTTCATAGGGATGAAAAATGAAGCCGCAAATATAAGATATTTTTAAACACTAATATAAATATGTCCCATTTGACCAGACAACGCGCACCACGCGGGCGGTCTCGTAGAAGTCGGCGCAGTTGCCGCTGCCCGGGCTGCCGAACCCGCCGAAGGTGGCCATCAGCGTGCCGTTGGCGGAGAAGAGGTAGTCCTTGCTGTTGGAGATGTCGCTCCGCCCGCAGAAGAAATAGACGGTGTTGCTGTGGTACTGGCACTCGTCCACGCGCTGGATGAGATTGGAATACTGGGAGATGCGGCTCCTGATGGCGCTGGGCACATTACTGGATGTGTCGTCGCAGCCCGCCATACACAAGCAGGCCGCCATAATGATGATGGAAAAAATGCGTTTCATTGTGGTGTTGTTTTTGAAAAAGCAAAAATAAGAATAAAAGTGTTATTTCAGCACCTCCCGTACCATCTCCCGGTCACGGGTCAGCTGGGCCACTAATTCGTCAACGCTGGGGAAGGATTTCTCCTCGCGAATCTGTTGCACAATGGTAAACGACAAGCGCTTGCCGTAGAGGCTTCCCTGAAAATCCAGGATGTGCACCTCGTAGGTTAACTCGCTGAGCGATAGGGTAGGGCGCGTGCCTACATAAAGCATTCCTTTATAGGTGTTATCCTCCACTTCCACCCATACAGCATATACGCCCTTGGCGATTTGAACCTCTTCGTCCAGTCGCAAATTGGCGGTCGGGAACCCGAACTTCCGTCCGTTCTTGTATCCGTGTATGACAGTGGCGGTGTGCATTGCGATGTGCGATTTGAGGTTGTTATTTTGGGTTAAAGGTTAAAGGTTATTCGATTAGGCGATTATTTTAGGGAGGGCAGCAGAGCTACTTTTTGTTCAACCAATAGTACAAGAAATAGTCGTAAATATAGTATTGCCCGTTGCTGTTTGTGATAATGTCCTTTTCTTGTAGGGAGGACAAACTTCTCTGAACCGCGCTGGCAGAGGTGAGATGGTATTTACTGATGAAATTCCCACTGGTCGGCTGCACATTTCTTCCAGAGTGAGCCAAAGCCAAAAGTAAAGCCTTTTGTTTGGAGGAAAGCCTTGTCATCAAATCCAGATAGGTCTCATCTTTCTCATCCACAGCATTGCAGATGGCTTCGTCTACATCTTTGATTCTGCAAGGGATGCCCGTCTCGGCCATAGCAAACAGCTCATTGCATATTTTTTGAATGTACCAAGTGGTGCCTTCAAATTTTTCATAGATATATTGGATGGTCTCCTGTTCTATCACATAATTGTTCTGGTTGAAGTGATGCGTGATGAACGAAGAGTATGCATCGAGCGGAATAGGTTTTAACGATAGGGTAGAAGCACTTTGGTAAAAGGGTCTGGAGGGAGATGAGAATATTTCACCCATCATATGGCGTTTTGAGCCGGAGAACAAGAACCACGCATTGTTGCATTTTTGGATTTGAGTTCGCAACAAGGCTTCCACGTTCTGTTCCGGGTAGTCTGTGATAGTTTGAAACTCGTCAATGGCTACAATGCAGGGCTTGTCAGCAGAGCTCAAATACTGGAAGATTTCATCAAGCGATGTTTTGGGCGATTGGAGATCACCCAACTCAAGGTTCCAGCTTGGCTGTCCGAAAGCATCAAGGGTGATGCCTGTTCGTAAAGATCCTACAATCTGAATGAATCGTTCCCAAACTTTCCGCTCTTTTGATTTCAGTACGGAAAGAATGGCGTGGCCTAACTCGTATGTCAGTTCTGCCAGCGACTTTGTGGCATAGATGTCCACTAAAAACAAATAATAGTCTTCCTGTAATTGTTGTTGTGCAAAGCAATGGCGGATAAGTCCGGTCTTGCCCATCCTTCTTGGCGACATCAAGGCGACGTGATTGCCATTTTGCAATAATGAGGTCAGGCGCTTGGTCTCTTTCTCTCTGTCGCAAAAAAAATCAGGTCCGTTATAACCGTAGGTCAGAAATGGATTTTTCATCATCGTAAACACTTTTTTCGGCGGCAAAGATAATAAAAATTTTAATTATACAAATTTGCGTAACGCAATATTGTATAATTCCTCATTCTCCATTCTCCATTCTCAATTCTCCATTCTCAATTCAAAATCACCCCACGCTTCCTGCCAGGCTGATACTCAGCAGTTTCTGTGCTTCCACGGCGAACTCCATCGGGAGCTTGCTGAGCACATCCTTGGCGTAGCCATTCACGATCAGGCTGATGGCCTTCTCCTGGTCAATACCGCGCTGCTGGCAGTAGAAGAGCTGGTCCTCGGAAATCTTGGAGGTGGTGGCCTCGTGCTCGAGGATTGAGGAGGAGTTGGCGCACTGGATGTCGGGCCAGGTGTGGGCACCGCACTTGTCGCCCATCAGCAGCGAGTCGCACTGCGAGAAGTTGCGGGAGTTCTCGGCGTTCTTGCCCACCTTCACCAATCCTCTGTAGCTGTTCTGACTGAAGCCGGCGGAGATGCCCTTGGAGACAATCAGACTGCGGGTGTTACGCCCCAGGTGGATCATCTTGGTGCCCGTGTCGGCCTGCTGGTGGTTGTTGGTGACGGCCACCGAGTAGAACTCGCCCACGCTGTTGTCGCCTTTGAGCACACAACCGGGGTACTTCCAGGTGATGGCCGAGCCGGTCTCCACCTGCGTCCACGAAATCTTGGAGTTGGCACCCTTGCAGAGGCCGCGCTTGGTGACGAGATTGTAGATGCCGCCGTTGCCATCTTTGTCGCCCGGATACCAGTTCTGGACGGTGGAGTACTTGATTTCGGCGTCTTTCATCGCGATGAGCTCCACGACGGCTGCGTGCAGCTGGTTCTCGTCGCGTTGCGGGGCGGTGCACCCCTCCATATAGCTCACGTACGCGCCCTCGTCGGCGATGAGCAATGTACGCTCGAACTGCCCCGTCTTGGCCGCGTTGATGCGGAAATAGGTGGACAACTCAATCGGGCAGCGCACCCCCTTGGGGATATAGCAGAAAGACCCCTCGCTGAAAACAGCGGAGTTCAACGCTGCGTAGAAGTTGTCGGTGTAGGGCACCACCGAGCCGATGTATTGGCGCACAAGGTCAGGGTACTCTTGAATGGCCTCGCCAAAAGAACAGAAGATGATGCCCTTCTCTTTGAGCGTCTTCGAGAAGGTGGTCTTCACCGAGACAGAGTCCATCACGGCATCCACGGCCACGCCGGCCAGCACCTTTTGCTCCTCTAAGTTGATGCCCAACTTGTTGAAAGTATCGACCAGTTCGGGGTCCACCTCGTCCATCGAGGCGAGCTGCTTTTTCTTCTTGGGGATGGCCAGGTAGGTGATGTCCTGATAGTCGGGCCTCTTGAAGTTCAGATGCCCCCATTCGGGCTCCTTCAGTGTGGTCCAGTGGCGGTAAGCCTTGAGACGGAACTCCAGCAGCCACTCTGGCTCGTTCTTGCGGGCGGAGATCATCCGCACGATGTCCTCATTGAGGCCTTTGGGAAACTCCTCCACGTCAATGTCCGACACAAAACCGTATTTGTAGTCCTGTTCGGTGATTTCTTCTAATATGTCCTTTTTTTGGGGTTCTTCTTTCATTGCGATTGTGCGATTGTGCGATTTACGATTTGCGATTTACGATTTGCGATTTGCGGTCTTGGGTTAGAGGTTAGGGGTTATATCGATTATGCGATTAGACGATTAGACGATTAGACGATTAGACGATTAATGGTCTTCGGTCTATGGTCATAATTCTCAATTCTCAATTCTCAAAAAGTCCAATGGGCATTTTCGGGCGGCAAAGATACGATTTTTAGGGATTGCCAGGCCCCAGTCAGGGGTGGCACAATGTGTCACGGCTCAAACCAGATGCAATGGTCCAGCAGATACAATTTCGTCTCGTATTGGGACAAAAACATTCTGAACAACTTCTTCGCGTATTTGGGCGGTTTGCAATTGTGGTGACATTGCCACTCCCAGTTGCCATTATAACACCAATATTCCGTCACGATATGGCCTCGTTCGTCTTGAATGTTTAACGCAGAACTATATCCTTTTTCAGAATAGAATGTGAGGACAGGACAGTCGTATTTCACCCTTTTATACTCTATTTGAAAATATAAGTTAGAAACGGTTCCGTCCCTATTGTATATAATGTTGGCCCGATAATTCGTTTGATTGTTACAATACCTCCTCTCCCGAACCGTACTGTCCGCATAGAGCACTTCCACGATGCGGGGAGAGACCGTGTCCTTGAACTTGTACAACAAATAGTCACCGTCGCAAAGGTAGGTGATACGATAAATGGTCTGGCCTTCCACATTCAGCGTGTCAGTATGCAGAAAAACAGGCACATCATACTGCGCCTGCAAAGGACAAGCAAGAACAAGAATGCAAAATGCCAAAACGAATGCCCTAAATATATTCTTCATTCTTAATTCTTAATTCTTAATTCTCAACTTTCAACTCTCAACTTTCAACTCTTTTATATCTCCTGTTCCTGTTGCCGCCGTGGGGTTCGAGATAGCCGAACTCGGTGAGTTGGCGCAGGTGGCGCTTGGCGGTGGTGGCGGGGAAACCAAAGTGCTTTACGACATCTTCGGTGGTGATTTCTTTCTTATCGGCCATAAAAACCAAAATGTCGGCCAGTTTATCGGCCAAAGTGGCCGTTATTAACCAGTTATCGACCATTTTCTGCTTTATAGATGATTTATCGATCAATCCATCGGAGGTTGATTTAAGGTATTGGTCGATGTCGTATTGCAGATGCTGGCAGTGCAAACGGGTCATACAGTCGATGAAAAGGCTGATGTCCTCGTGTTCGCGGGTGTCGGTCAAGGTTTGGATGTATTCGGCTTTGTCTTCTTTGAGTACTTTGGAGGGCAACACGCCAAACTCCCATTGTATCAGGTTCATCAGCAGGCGGCTGGTGCGGCCGTTGCCGTCCGCCCACGGGTGGATGGTCACCAGCTCGTAATGTGCCCAGAAACTGAGGTCGTAAATGGCTGCCACGTCATTTGGGTCGATAGTGTTGCGGCGTTGATTCAGTTCTTCGCAGAACGCGGAGAGACGGTCTGGAACTTTCTGATAAGATATGTATGACTTGCCGCCGAGTCCGGCCGAGACATTCAGCTTGCGGAGCTCGCCTTTGGCCGCCGAGAAGTCGCCGCCGATAGAGTGGTATTCGCTACCGGTGCGGGCCATCACTTTGGAAGCTAACAGGATAAGCCAGTCAACGGTGATGGGCTCGTGCCGTTTGATCCACTCGCGCCCGTAGTCGTAGGCCACCTTGAGGTCGAGGTTCATCATTTGCTCCATCATAGTGCGTTTGTTGGAGGTGATGCCCTCGTCGAAGAGCAGCTGCGCCTCCACCTCCGTCACCGTGGAACCCTCAATGGCCGTGGAATGCACAATGATAGAATAGAGATAGAACTTGTCGAAGTCTATCTGCTCCGAGATGCCCAGCTCTTTGTGCCGCTGAAGCAACTGCAACAGGATGTCCTTGCGTTCGGTCTTTTTTTCTTTCATTGCGGTGTACGATGTGCGATTTGCGACTTACGATTTGCGAGGGTCCCCTCCTCAAGGCACCACACTGCGCTCCTTCGTCGCTGGTGTGGGGTTACTGGGATTTTGTCCCTTCGGGACTGCTCAAGGAAATTCTCCATTCTCAATTCTCCATTAAAAACCTCGCAGCTTCGATCCCTGCGATGGCGCCGGTGCCGGCGGCGATGATGGCCTGGCGGTAGTGGGGGTCCTGCACGTCGCCGGCGGCGAACACGCCCTCCACATTGGTGCGGCACGTGCCCGGCTGGGTGAGGATGTAGCCCTGCTCGTTCATCTCGAGCTGGCCCTTGAAGAGGTCGGAGACGGGGGTCACGCCGATGGCCTCGAACACGCCGTCCACCTCCAAGGTGCGCTCCTCGCCGCTTTTCACGTTCTTAACCTGCAGGCCTGTTACCTTCTTGATGAAGCCCTGCTTCACGCCCACGATATCGACGGGCACGGTATCCCAGACCACTTCAATGTTGGGGGTGGCGAGCACCTGCTTCTGCAGAGCCATCGTGCCGCGGAACTGGTCCCTGCGGTGCACGATATAGACTTTGGTGCAGAGGTTTGCCAGGTAGAGGGCGTCTTCCAGGGCGGTGTCGCCGCCGCCGATGACCACGGTGGTCTTGTTGCGGAAGAAGTTGCCGTCGCAGGTGGCACAGGTGGAGACGCCGAAGCCGCGGTACTGGGCCTCGCCGGGCATCCCGATCCAGCGGGCGTTGGCGCCGGTGGCCACGATGACCGTCTCGGCCACCACCTCGGTGCCGTCATCCAGCTTGCAGTGGAACGGGCGGCTGGAGAAGTCCACCTCAGTGACCATTCCGGGACGCAGGCGCGCGCCCACGTGAAGGGCCTGCTGGCGGATGTCCTCCATAATGACAGGGCCGGAGGAACCCTCGGGATAGCCGGGGAAGTTCTCCACCTCGTTGGTGATGGTCAGCTGCCCGCCGGGCTGCATCCCTTCGATGACCAATGGGTTAAGGTCGGCGCGGGAAGTGTAGATGGCAGCAGTGTAACCTGCTGGTCCAGCGCCTATTATAAGGCATTTTACGTTCTCTTGCATACTCGTTATGTTTAAGGCGCAAAAATACAAATTTTATCCTATAATCCTCTGCGGAAAAATCTCTGCTGCAAAGGCCCGAAGCGAGTGGGGGCTATGGGTATATCTCAATGTGACTGCTGCCCGAGTTGCCGTTCTTGACTATGCGTATCTGCGTGGTGATGCGCTCGCTCATCGTGTCGGTGTGGCTGATGACACCCACTTTCTTGCCCTGCTTCGACTGTAACATAGCCAGTGAGTCGATGACCGTGGCCAGGGTGTCCGGGTCCAGCGTGCCGAACCCTTCGTCAATGAACAGGTTCTCGAAGGAAATGTTGCGTGATGACAGGGAGGAGAGCCCCAAGGCCAGTCCTAAACTGACGATGAAGGTCTCACCGCCCGAAAGCGAGGTGGTGTCGCGCACATCGTCGGCACGGTCGTGGTCAATAACCCTGATTCCCAATGAATTCTTCACTTGCACAAGCTCGTAGCGACTGTTGAACTTTCGTATCTCCGCATTGGAATGCTCAATCAGGAACCTCAACGTGTAGCACTGGGCAATCTTGCGCAGAGTTTTGCCGTCACTGCCGATGGCGTCGGTGATTTCAGTCCAATATCTTTGTGCTTTTTCCAATTGTGACAATTTCTCTGCCTTGCTGCCGAGACGCAATTGGGCGTCGTCGTGGTTCTGCTTTTTTGTTTTTGCGGCCAAAAGTTGCTCCTGCTGACTGCTGTTTTTCAACTCCTCTTCCTTATTTCTCAACTCTTCAGCAGTACTTTGAGGTTTTGTCTTCTGGTGGTCGTTGTAGCTCGTGCGGGCACTCTCCAGCAACGCCGTGGCAGCCGCTACTTTTTCGTTGCATTCCTGTTTTTTTCTTCGGATGGCCTCCCATTGGAAATCCACAGTGGCGGCCTTCTCCACGAGCGCGTTGTCGATCTCCCTGAGATGATCGGGGTTTTCGTTGTAAGTGTTTATCCAAGTCTCAAGTTCATTCTTTTTGTTATCCCGAGTGCCACTTTTTGTCGTGACCAGCTCTTGCAGATTGTTCACAATTCCGGAAATCTTACTGGATTCTTTCTCGAGTTTGTTGAATTCCTCTGTTTGGGTGTTGACTTTAGCATCATTCTCCTCTTTGGCTGTCTTCAGACGCTTTTCCACCACATCGGGATGCTCTCCGTGGAGTTCGGCTTCATAGAGCTTTTTCAGATCATTCAAATCATCTTCAGCCTTCTTATGCTCCGTGACGGCGGTGTTGTAAGCCTTCTCTTTCTCGTTCTGTTGCAGCAAGAGATTCGGCGTCAGTGCATTGAATCCAGCTTGTTGGGCTTGGGCCTTCGAGAGTTCTGCATCTGCTTTTCTAGTCTCTTCGGCGGATGTTTTCTCATATTCCAACTGCTTTTTGTCCGCTTCCGATTTCTGATCGGTCAGAGTGGAAATGTCTGATTGTACTGTATTGAAAGTGTTGAGGGCATTTTCGGCATCTGTCTTGCGCTTTTCGAAATCGGGTTTTAGCGCATTGAGTCCATCCATTGATTTTGGGAAATCAGGATGGGCTGTTTGAATGGTATTCCATTGTGTTTCAGAATTTTCGATAATAGATACCAACTCTTCGAGTCTTGTTTGGATGATTTCCATTTCCCTTTCGTTGGAACTCTTTTCTTCTGACAACTTTGTTTTCTTTTGGGAAAGTTCATTGAACTCCGACTCTTTGTTTTCCAATAATTTCTTAAGTTCGGATTCGGCTTCGACGTACTGGGTGTCATCTTGTTTGTAAGGATGTTCTGTGGAGCCGCATAGAGGGCAGGGAGCACCCGTCTCGAGCAGGGAACGATGCTGCGTCCATTGCTCGCTGGTCATCAGCGTGTATGTCTTGCGGAGTGTCTTCACCTCATTGTCCAGTTCCTCGATGTTGATGGCGGACAAATCCTTTTCAATTTGTCCGTTACGTTGCATCAACTCGTTGTGTCGGTTGTTTTTGCTTGTATGTTCTTCGTTTGAATCATTCAGAAGCTTGATGACGCTCAAGGCGTTGTTCAAGTCGTTCAGCGCTTGTTCGGTGAACGACTTGTTATTATGTAGATCCTCGGCTTTTATCCCTTCAATCTCGTTCTTTTTCTTGGTCAGCTTTTCCTCAGCATCCTTAGCGGCCAGTTGGAGTTTTACCTTTGTCTGTGCTATGGTCTCTTTGATTTTCGTGGCTTTTTCAGAGACAGTTCTTACGGTCTCCTCGGCTTTTTTTATTTGACTGTTGTTGTCATTCACGGCTTTTTTTGCAGCTTCTTTCTCTTTTTCGGCATCCGATTTGCGTTTTTCTTTTTCTTCAAGCGATTTCTGACAGGTCTCCATTTTCGTCAACAGCTCCCGGGCGTTCTTGATGTGGGGGGCGGCTTCCTCACTGAGCCTTTTGATTTCCTGGGACTCAGTGCTAAGTTTTCCCAATTCCTCTGATTTCTTCTGTTTTTCCTCCTTGATTTGCTCGATTTTTACTTTGTTCTCGCCAATGCTTTTGGTCAGCCCCGTAACTTCATTGTCCAGACCGCTTATTTCGTTATACAGTTTGATGGCAGGCCCCAAGGCGTCATAAAGGTCGAGTTTATCAAAGTGGTTCTTGTATTTCTCGAGTTCCTCATTGGCTGTGGCAAGTTGCTGCTCTTGCGTTTGGACGGCCTTTCCCTTCGTCTCGTTGTCGGTGTACCACTGCAGCTCCTGTTGCACCTTCTGCTGTGATTCCGTCAACTGCTTTTCGGCTGTTTCCAGCTGGAGGATTTCCGCTTTGAGGTCGCTGAGTTGCACGTCGTCGAGAATAAACTGCTTATCCGCTTCGGCAGATGCGTTTTCCTTCGTGAAACTGCTCACTGCCGCGTCTTTCCTGGTCTTGATTTCGTCGGCGATGCGAGAGTACACCTCCTCACAGCCGATGAGCTTCTCCAGCAACTGGTAGCGGTCCTCCTCGTCGGCGGTCAGGAAGTCTGCGAAGGAGCCCTGCGCGATGAGGACGGTGCGCAGGAACTGGTCATAGTCGAGACCGATGATGTTCGGCAGTTGCGTCCATTCGACCTCTTCTACCTTTTTCCCGTCTTTGGAGAATCTATAGAGACGGGTAATGACATCGTCGAACTTCTTCACATTGAACTTGACGTGCCATTCGGCCCGGTACACGCATTGGTTGTTGGCCAGGAACGTCAGTTTGCTGTAGCCCTCTTTCTTGCCTTTGGTGAGGATGTTGCGGCAATCGGTGGGCGAGAGGCGGTTCTTTTCAAACTCGTCGGGCTCTCCGTAAATCTTTATTGTCTTCCTTCCGCCTTTGACGCGCGGGTAGCGAGGTGCCCGGTTGTAGAGCGCGAGGCAGATGGCGTCGAGAATGGTTGACTTGCCGCTGCCCGTCGGGCCCACGATGCTGAAGATGCTGCTGTCGCCCAGCGCTCCTTCCTCAAAATTGATGACTTCCCCGCCGGCTTTGTCCAGTGAGGCGAGGTTGAGAATTTCCAGTTTTATGAGTTTCATAGCTTAGTCTTTGGTTTCGTATTTGATGCTTTGTAACAAATCGGCGAGCAGGGCCTCCTGCTCTTCGCCCATCTCCTCACCGTGCTTGATGAGATAGGTCTCTTTCAAGGTGTCCATAGGGTCGCGGTTCAGGATGTCGTCCAGACTGCTGAGTTGTTGCGTCCCGGAGAGGGTCGTGACATCCAGATGGGGAATGATTTTCTGGATTTTGCACAGCACGGCGTTTTTCGTGTTCACCAGCTCCTCAAGCTCCTTGACAGTTTCGTTGTTGACCTTTTCCATCTTCATTTTGAGGACCACATAGCAGAAGTCGTCGCCCAGCACTCCGTCCACGCGTTCTTGTAGGTGGGTGTTGATCAGCTTCTTCAGCTGGGCTGGGGTGGGGGCAGTGTCGTCATCAGGCAGCACCACCAACTTGTGTTGGGGCGCATACACGAGTTGCTCCACTTTGGCGCGTTTCCCGGCTTCGAGGGTGACCAGATCGACGCCGTGGGTGTAGTCCTTTTCGGCGAAGGACATTGGCAAGACGCTGCCCGAGTAGCGGGCCCAGTCGGTGTTCCAGATGTGCTGGCGTTTGTGGATGTGGCCGCAGGTCAGGTAGTCGGGATGGTCGGTCCAATTCCCCATTGCCACCTCCTCCTGGCCACCGATGACGATTTTCTCGCTGTGGTCGGAGTCGGCGATGTCGGCGCCTTTGGCGTACATATGGGCCATCATCACCAGGGGCCGTCCGGGGTGGAGTTCGCGGGCGCGTTCGGTCAGGGCGTGCAGGAAATGGTTGACACCCTCCGAGTAGTTGGCGTTCTGCACCACGTCGCTGCGGAGGAACGGGACGGCAAGTATCACCATTTCCTCGCCTTTGCCAGTGACGACCGGGATCATCAGGTCGTCGTAGTTCACTTGCCATTGTCCGCCCTCTTCAGTGGACTCCTGCACCCATTCGCGGTGCACATTCCCGCGAATCTCTATCCTGTGGCGGGAGAGCATCGGGCGCGGCGCCTCCAGCCGGCTGGCGGAGTCGTGGTTGCCGGCGGAGATGACCACCTGCATCTGGGGACAACGCTGCGTGGCGGCGGCCAGAAACTCGTAATAGGCGGATTGGGCGGCGGCCGAAGGATTCCCGTTGTCAAACACGTCGCCGGCCACCAGAAGGGCGTCGGGTTGCTGCTCCTCAATCTGCGTCAGGAGCCAATTCAGGAAATGCCTGTGCTCGGGCAAACGGTCGTTCCCGTGGAACAAGTTTCCCAAATGCCAGTCACTGGTTGCTATAAATCTGATCATAAAGCATTGGACTTCTGTTTGATACTGTTTCCTGCCAATACCCCTTGGCCCTGCGAAGTCCGTTAAACAGAACGGAAGTATGACATTGCAAATATACGACTTTTTTTGGCAAATAAATAATAATGTTGATTGTTTTAATGGAAAAATCGGTCAGCCATATTTTTTTATAAAGTTCGTGATATTAATTTTTGTATTTTTGCGCTGCTATTAACACTATTCTTAACACTACTATATTACTCTTTAAATCTTATTATGTCAGAGGACTATTCATCGTTAGGTCCGGCTTATCGCAATTTCAAGGTCCGGGAAGGAGTGTATGTTCCAGAGCCGCCGGAGGTGTTCTCGGCCGACGACCCGTTCAAAAGAATGGCGCCCATTCGGGGGAAGTGCAAGGACATAAAGTTTGACGGGAGTTACGATTACCTCGACAAGTCGCTGAAATTCAGGATATGGCACTTTGTTATTTATTGTATCACCTGGCTTGTGGCCTTCCCGGCCAACCGTATCCGCTACGGGCTCAGGATTGAGGGCCGCGACAAAATCCGCAAGAACCGCAAGCTCTTTGCCAACGGTGTGATGACCGTGTGCAACCACATCGGCCGCTGGGATATGATTTGCGTGCTGCAGGCGATGCGCTATCGCAAGGCCTGGATCCCGATGTACTCCGAGCCGTTCAAGGGCAAGGACGGCTTCCTGATGAAGCACATCGGCGGTATAGCCATACCGGACAGTTACAGCGGGCTCCGCAAGTTCGACCAGGCGTTGGACGAGCTGCACGCCGGCAAGCAGTGGATTCACATCTTCCCGGAGAGTTGCAGCTGGATGTATTATGCGCCGGTCCGTCCGTTCAAGATAGGCGCCTTCAATATGGCCTGCAAGTACGCGCTCCCGGTTGTCCCGATGGTCATCTCGTTCCGCCCCCGCACCGGCTGGCGCAAATTCTTCAGCAAAGGCGCCCCTTTGCTCACCATCCACGTGGGCGACCCGATTATGCCTGACCTCACTGCGCCCCGCAAGGTAGAGTCGGCGCGTATGCGCGATGCGGCCCACAAGGCGATGCTTGATATGGCGGGTATTGTTTCCAATCCCTGGCCGTCCAATGTTGATTGACAATTATTTACCACAATGAATACCATAATAGATCCCGTACCAGTAGAACTGCTGAAAGCAGAACTTACTAAATCCAAGAAACTGGAAGACACGAACAAAGGGCACAATGAACTCTATGTCGTCACCTGGCAAGATTCCCCCAATGTGGTTACCGAAATCGGCAGGTTGCGTGAAATGACTTTCCGCGAGGCCGGTGGCTCCACGGGCAATGCGGTGGACCTTGACGAATACGACAAGATGGAGAAACCCTACAAGCAGTTGATTGTCTGGGATCCTGACAACGAAGCGATTGTGGGCGGCTACCGTTTCTTCTTCGGCTCGGATGCGATGTTTGACGAAAAAGGACAGCCCATTATGGCAAGTTCCCACCAGTTCCACTTTTCGCAGAAATTCATTGACGAGTATCTGCCGCACGTGCTGGAGCTCGGGCGCAATTTTGTGGCCCCGGCATATCAAAGTTCCAAAAATGGTGCCAAGTCGATATTTGCCCTGGACAACCTGTGGGACGGTCTGGTGGCACTCATTATGAAAAACCAGAATCTCCTGTATTTCTTTGGCAAGATTACCATTTATCCCTCCTACGACCATATTTCCAGAGACTTGATCTACCATTTCCTATGGAAACACTACGGAGACAAGGATGAACTTGTCCGTCCGTGGGACGACCTGGCGGTTATGCCGGATTCCGACCCTGAATTGATGAATCTGATTGTGAAAAGGGATGACCTGACGGAAGACTACAAGCTGCTGCGGGAGGCGGCCCGGCTGAGAGGGGTGAATGTGCCGCCCAATGTGACCGCCTATATATCCATCACCTCCGAGATGCTTATGTTCGGCACAGCGGTCAACCGCCTGATGCACAACATTGAGGATACCGCAGTGCTCATTCCGTTCGACACCATTTACCACGAGAAGAAAATGCGTCACATCGGGGCATATCTCCGGTTTGTGAACGCACGGAAGCGCAAGAAAGAGGACCCCAACGTTCCCGAGACGGAGAATGAGAAGATCGAGAACTGGCTGATCAAGCGGCACCGCAAGGTGATGCGCCTGCTCAAGAAGGTCAGCCGCAAATAAGCGATTGTAATTTGCTGATTTTTATTGTTTAAAACACGTAGAGACGCGGCGCGCCGCGTCTCTACAGAAGAGCGGAAAACGAGACTCGAACTCGCGACCCCGACCTTGGCAAGGTCGTGCTCTACCAACTGAGCTACTTCCGCTTGTGTACCGAAGGTGGGACTTGAACCCACACGCCCGCAATGGGCAAGGGATTTTAAGTCCCTCGTGTCTACCATTCCACCACTTCGGCTCTCAAAGAACATCTCTTTTTTGAGGCTGCAAAAATACATTTTTTTTAGTATCCTCCAAACCGAGTCGTTTTTTTTCTTAGCTGAGACCATAGAACATAGACCGGAGACCGAGAACGTAGAACATACTCTGGTCTCTGTTCTACGGTCTAATAATCACCTCCCAATCATAAAAATGCACGGCCGTTTGTCTAAGGCATTCCGCTCGTCCTCGAAATACTTGCGCCATTTGCTCACCGACTGCGTTTTGAGCAAGGCGTTCTCGGAGGTCAGCCCCGCGGCGATGCAGACCCGCGTGGCCGGCTGCAAAACCTTGCAGATGGAGTCGGCCATCCGGCGGTTGCGGTAGGGCGTCTCGATGAACATCTGCGTCTGGCCCGTCTTGACGGCGACGGATTCAATGGCCTTGAGCCGCTTCTCACGGTCATATTGCTCCACTGGCAGATAGCCGTGGAAGACAAAGTTCTGCCCGTTCATCCCGCTGCCCATCAGGGCCAGGATGAGTGAGCTGGGACCGATGAGCGGCACCACCTCGATGCCCAATTGGTGGGCCTTTTCCACGGCCTTGCTGCCGGGGTCGGCCACACAGGGTACGCCGGCCTCCGACATCAGTCCCATATTGTGACCATCCAGACAGGGCTGCAGGTAGTCGTTCAGTTCCACGCCCTGCGTGTGCTCGTTGAGTTCGAAGAATGTCAGCTCGTCGATGCGCTTGGCGATGCCGGCATAGCGCAGGAACCGCCGCGCCGTGCGCAGCTCTTCCACAATGTAGTGGTCGATATGGTTGATGATCTCCGCGTTGAACGCAGGGAAGAAGTTGCCGAATTCACCCTCGGCAATCGGGGTTGGGATTAGGTATAGTTTGCCGTTCATTTGCGATTTACGATTTGCGATTTACGATTTACGATGTACGATTCGGGGGGGAGTGGGTGATTGTATTGATAAAATTTATATTTTTGCAAAATAATTATTAAATTTAAATATTAAATTATGAAAATGTATTCTTTTGAAAAACTTGATGTTTGGAAATTATCTCGTGAATTAGTTGTTGATGTTTATAAGATTCAACAAACATTTCCTTCAATAGAAAGATTTGGTTTATGCGACCAATTGAGGCGCGCTGTAGTATCAATTCCTTCAAATATAGCCGAAGGAAACACAAGGCGTTCTGTGAAAGAACAAGTGCATTTTATCGACATTTCTATGGGTTCATTAATGGAAGTATATTGTCAATTATTGTTGTCTATGGACTTGGATTACATTACAATTGAGCAGTTGGAAGATATCAGCAAGAAAATCGAACGGGTTGAAAAAATGCTTAGTGGATTAAGATATAATAAGTTAAACGGCTTGTGATTGTTGATACCATATATCGCACCGGCCATCTCGCAAGTCGCAAGTCGCAAGTCGTACATCAATACTCCACCCGTTCCTCAAACTTCTTCCACCGTTCGAAAGTGGGGGCGGCGAGGTCGGCGTCGTGCTGTTCAGCGGTGATGTCGTATTCCGAGATGGGCTTGCCAAGCTGTTTGTAGATGTAGATGTCGTCGAAGCCCGCGTCGGCGGCCACCTCGCAGGGGGCGCCATAGTAGATGCGTGACGGGCGGGCCCAATATATGGCGCCCAGGCACATCGGGCAAGGCTCGCTGCTGGCGTACAGCTCGCAGCCGTCGAGCTGGAACGTGCCCAGATTGCGGCACGCGTCGCGGATGGCCTGCACCTCCGCGTGCGCGGTGGGGTCGTTGTGCGCGGTCACCATATTGCGGCCGCGTCCCACAATCTCGCCATCCTTCACCACCACGGCCCCGAACGGACCGCCCGTGCCCGTCTCAAAGCACTCGTTGGCCAACCGGATGGCCTCTTCCATAAATTTCTTGTCGTACATATTGTCGTTTTTTGAGGTGGCAAAAATACGTTTTTTTATCTTGCCGCCTATCCTTGAATTGCCTATTTTTGCCGCCAGATGAATGAGACTGGATATCCTGCCGGACTGTCGGGCGCTATTCGTTGTCAAATGCTTAATATAGAATAAAATGGATACATACTTTCTGCGAAAAAAAATACATCGTCTGCCGGGCAAGGTGATCCGCCGCGTGCCTCTCCCGGAGCCTCTGGTCGTGGAAGGCCACGGCGCCAGAGCGCATATCGGCGAAATTTGCAAAGAACTCGGCTACAAGCACGTACTACTGGTCACCGATCAGACCTTGTACCAACTCGGCTATGAGCAAAAGATTGTGCAGTCGCTGGACGAGGCCGGGGTGGGGTGTACCCTGTTTGCAGATATCAACTCTGAGCCCAACATTGCGCTGATTGATGCGGGGCGCGAGGCGGCCGCCGAGTGTAAGGCCGAGTGCGTGATTGCCCTCGGTGGCGGCTCGGTGATGGACACCTGCAAGATGATTGCCGCTGGCGTGCGGCTCTCCCATCTGAACACCAAAGCCCTGCTTGTCAAATTCCTGATGGTGCCGGGCAAGACCCTGCCGATGATTACCGTGCCCTCCACTGCCGGCACGGGCGCGGAGGTGACCGTAGGCGCCGTGGTGACCAACGCGCGCGGCACGAAGGGCTCCACCGTGCTGGTCGGACTGGACGTGACGCACGTGATTCTCGACAGCGAACTCACCATCCACGCACCGCAGCTGGTGACCGCCGCCTGCGGGATGGACGCCCTCAGCCACGTGGTGGAAGGGACGGTGAGCGATGTGGCGGTCGATGTGGAGGATGCCTACCGCTCTTTGGAAGGCGTGAAACTTATCCTGCATCATCTGCCCATTGTGATGCGCGAACCGGATAATATCGAATCGCGGTTGGCGATGTGCCGCGCCGCTATGTACGGTGGTAACGCCATCAACACGCAGCTCGCGGGCTACGTGCACGCCTTCGCGCACAGCATCGGGGCCAAGTACCACATTCCCCACGGTCAGGCCATCACGCTGATGATGCTGCCCGTGCTGGAGTATCAAATGGAAACCTGTCTCAGGAAGTATGCCCTGATGGCTCGCTATTGTGGGTTGGCGGATGTGCACACCGAAGATCGCATAGCCGCCGAGCGGTTCCTGCAAGCCGTCAAAGACCTCATCGTTAGCTGCGGCCTCGACACATTGCCGTTGCCCGTGAAAGAATCTGATTACGAGGAACTCACCCGAATGGTGGCCAAGGATTCTATCAACTACTCCGCCCCGATGACGTTCAGCGACGAGGACATTGTGAAGGTGCTGGGAAGAATGAAGAATTAAGAATTAAGAATGGAGAATGGAGAGTGATCACAGTATGCCTACGTCCCGACAGGGACGAAAGCTCGGTAGGATGATTCGCGCCCATTGTCCCAAACGTCCCGACAGGGACGAAAGCCTGGTAGGATGATGCGTGCCCATTACCCCAAACGTCCCGACAGGGACGTTACACGAAGATCCTATGCTATTGCTCTATAAACACCAGGTAGTACCAGTCGGCGGGGTTGCCTACGCCGACACTCGGGGTGTACTGGTAAACGGCCACTTTCTTGTGGCTGTTCGCATAATAGTGCTGGAACTCCTGCTGCTTGGAAACGGTCTGCCAAATGCGTTGGAGGTCTGCATCATCCGTCACGGTCTGGTAGGCTCCTGTATTGTTGATGTATGCAATCTTATTCTGTCCTGGATAGGGCAGTCTGTTGTTGAGTTGTCTGCCGGCCCGGAAACCGGTGGGGAATTCCAAGTGTCCGCATCCCGACCAGACGATGCTTCCGGACATCAGCAGATTGTTTGTGTTTTGATAGTATAACTTAATCCAACCGAAATCGCCAGGTGCTTGGTATTCGGCCAGGAATGGGATTTCGGTGCCGGTCTGAACTGGGTTTTGCACATTCAGAGCATAGAATCCTTTGTATCGGAATGTGAGATAATCCACTTTGGAAATCAGAATGTTCTTGTGTAGATCCGTATCCTGCAAGTCGCTTTGGGTGAAATCATCGGAAGGTTGCCCTGCGCGTGAATTTAAGATACGCAACTCCACCCATTTGGTGTAGTTTCCGTATAAAAGAAATATTTCATACTCGTTGCCATAAATGTCATTTCCATTCGCAGTGATGTTGATGTCGGAGGCAGATTGGAGATTATCCATAGCGGCAATAAGCTCGTCAAGAGACTGGATGTTCAGGGTATTGCCATCCACGCGCCCGGAAAAGTAGGTGCGTGCTAATTTTCCGTATGCTGAGGAGGCGCGGAATTCCTGCAGCCATTGTTTGTAAAAGAGTAGCATTACGGGCAACTCCTGGTCTTTGACATAGAGTTCGCCTTGATGAACAACGGATTGGCTTGGACGCCAAAACGCGAGGTGTTTTTCTGTCCCGTTTTCGGTATGGATGTAGTGGTCCAATTCCGGGTCGGAACTGCTATTATTGTCCAAATGGTAGTCCCGCTCATTGATGATGGCAACGGCTTCATTCAAGTTTTTCGCGATGCAGGCTTTGACCATCGTGAAGTCATTGGTGACCGGATCGTTCACTTCAGGAGTGTACTCGATGGGCGACAGTTCCTGGATTGTCGGGTTCGGCGGTGTCGGTTCCACGGGTTCGCGGGTGCAGGCGGCCAAAAGCACCAGAATGGCTGAAAAGGCTATTGCCGCGAAGAATTTGTTTCCTGTTCTGGATTTGAAGAGATTGGTTTTCATAAGCATTAGAAATAAATAATACTGAATAGTAACGAGGTGACGATAGTTTTATTATTTTTGCAGCGATTTTCATTTGAGTAACAATAATGAAATTTAAGAAATGGGGAATAAAAGTTCCACATATCAGTGTACATTCATTACACTTGTTGTTTTATTCACAAGTGTTTTCATGTGCCCCCCCCCACCGTATAGAAGCACAGTGCGTGCCGTATTCATTGCCTTATTACGAGGATTTTGATAATTTAACATGGACTTTCTTTTCGACCCTTCAGCCTATGGTCGAAGATAACTGTTGGCGTTCCAGTATGAATGACCATTTAGGCCCCATGGCCCTTAATATGTCTATTGCAGTTTACCCTGATAGTATGCCTGGCAACGTGATACATTGCGGATCGATGTGTCAATCACTCCCCGGCATGTACCAAGTGAATGGATTCGTCACTTTGCTTGTGGCCCCTCAACTTGAAGAGAAACCTGTCAGTGTTTCGTTCAGTATTTTTTCGTACGGCATCTATCAATCCGGCTATCTTGGAGATAGTTTACATAGAAGATTGGCAGTCGGCTTCATAGCGGACACCAGCGACTGGAAAGGCAGCTTCGTGGGGGTGGACACAATTGAATTGACCGCTGACCGATGCGTGTGGGAACGCTTCACCGTGACAGGATTTGACAGTATGCCACCTCCTTATTTCTTAGCATTTTTCAATGATACGCTTTTGCAATATCCCAAATATTCGCTACCACAACATCATCGAGTCGCTGACTATCGTTTTTATTTGGATAGTGTGCTGATAGTCGGACGGGAGCCTCTGTTGCTATACGATACAACATGTCAGTTTTCCTCATACGACCGAAATGGATTTATTCTATCTGAATCGGAAACCGCAATTGTGGGTGACACCGTACTGGTACGACACCTGAACGATAGTACCGTAAAGCTTTTTCTGACCATATTGCCGATAATTACAACCGAGTTTGAAGCCGTTCCCGATGTCGCCCTGCTTGAAGAGTCTGCTTTAATCCAGTTCTTCAATAGGACAGATGTTTCTGACATAGGTGTGAGCCCCTGTCTCTGGGTGTGGGATTATGGTGATGGGTTTAGTGAAACCACATCAACATACCATTCTCAACACCAATACACCGAATATGGCCATTATGAAGTGACTCTCACCCTGCAATCATATCCTTGCATAGTATCTTCTTCTGTTACAGTTTCTTTAGAACCCAATCTTGAAATCCCCAATGTCATTACACCCAACGGTGATGGCATCAATGACATTTTCGTCATAGGGAATCTCAATCCTAATCTCTCTAATGAGTTGGTCATCTCTGACCGTTGGGGGCGCATCGTCTTTCGCAAACGAAATTATACAGCTCGTATGAAGGATGGAGAGTTGTTTGATCTTAGCGATGGTTTTTCCGCTGAAAATCTGTCGGATGGTGTTTATTATTACCTTTTTAACTACGAAACAGTTTCCCGCACAATACATTTCAACGGTAGCATTACGGTTATAAGGTAGGTGTCTTCCAATACTTGTTTTCGTATCTGCCGCCCCATACCTTCATTCTTAACTTTTCATTCTAAACTGAAATGCGCATCTTTGCCGTCTGAAAAACTGTTTACAAAAGCTCCGTTCCGCTACCTTTGCGACGGCAAAGTGACAGGTGTTCACCATCATCCGTTCCTTAAAACCACAGCTCGGATGTTGTCGGGAGTTTTCTCCTCCGACCGATTTCTCTTTGCTGTCCGCCGCATCCGGGTTTAGAATCCTTCCATATTTTTGTTTCCTTTCTAATTAGCCATTAGCTGATTAATGGTCACTGATCACTAATTATTTAATTAAGTTTCGTAAGCTCATCCAGCAGAGCAGAAACACACAAAAAACGCGTGAAGACATCCGCACACCATCATCCCCGACAGGGGATGTGTCTCTGTAGGAATCGGATGCCTCACGCGACCAAAAATCCATGTAAGGGATTTATATTCAATTGATTGTAAAAATATACCGTATCCATTATGCAACCCCTCACGGGGTTGTGGTGCATGGCGAAACTTAAATAAATAATCACCATTTTTTCAAACAATACATTTTCAACAAATTGATTGTCAGTATTGTAGAATAACGCTTTGCCAATGGATAATTATAATATCCCTCAATAAGTGATTTTTTTTAATAAAATTGCACTCATTGAGGCATTTGTCGTGCGTGATGATATTGAATATGGTCACGGCATTGTCATTCCCTTGTGTCATTTTGGCCTGACTTATTAGAAAGATTTTTCAGAATTTTGCGGAGTTATTTTTTATATGATTGCAATATGAAATAATTTTATATCTTTGCGGCGTAAATTTAAATCAATTTGAAATGTCGCAAGTGTCAATGACTGTGAGGATGGACTCACAATTGAAAACCATATTCGAGGCGCTCTGTTCTGAATTCGGAATGAGCGTGAATACTGCCATCAACGTGTTCGCCAGGACTGTGGTGCGGCAAAGATGCATCCCTTTCGAAATCAGGGCGGATGAGAAGAAAACGATTGCCGAACGGATGGCGGCATTCCGCAGTATGCGGGAATGGGCCGAAAAAGGAAATACTCCTGAACTTGGTTTGGACGAAATCAACGATGAAATTAAAAGTGCTAGAACCAAGAAATGAAATATTTTGCCGTTTTTGACACCAATGTTTTAGTGTCGGCTATGATTACACATAATTCAAACTCTGCCACAGTTAGAGTAATAGAACAAGTGGTGAAGGGTCGTGTCGTTCCATTGTTCAACGACGAGATTCTATTGGAGTATCAGGAGGTGTTGCATCGCAGCAAGTTCAACCTGCGAGAAGAAGACGTCCAGAATATGCTCGACCTGTTTGTTGATAATGGTTGTTGGGCTGACAGAGAGACCACAGATACCTCATTTTCCGATGCGGACGACATCGTTTTTTTCGAAGTGGCAATGTCGAAAGACGATGCCTATATCATAACGGGTAACATCCGTCATTTCCCGAAAACTCCAAAGGTCGTCACGCCTGCTGAGATGCTGCAGATTATGGGAGTGTAGGATTTTGAAAAATCGTATTTTTGCAGCCCATTTTATCTCATTATGTCTTACACTGAAACCGAAATACAACAAATCGTCGCGGCCCAGCGCAAATTCTTCCGCACGGGCGCGACGCTGCCTGTCAAATGGCGGATACAACAGCTTAAGAAACTGAAAGCGGCGGTCATCGCGCACGCCACCGAGTTCGAGGACGCGCTCACCGCAGACCTCGGACGGAGTAGGGTAGAGGCCTACCTCTGCGATGTGGGTCCCATCATTGTGGAAATCAACGAGATGCTGCGGGGCCTGCGCCGCTGGGCGCGTCCTGAGTGCCACTTCAGCGGACTGATGTGCTTCCCGAGCACTGTTACCAAAGTCTATAAGATGCCCTACGGCGTGTCGTTGGTCATCAGCCCGTTCAACTTCCCGATCCTGCTGACCATCGGCGTGGTGGCGGCGGCGATGTGCGGCGGCAACACCGTCGTCATCAAATCTAGCAGCAAGTCGGCGGCCTGCACCGAAGTGCTTAAACGCTTCTTCGCGGAGGTCTTCCCGCCTGAGTACGTCACCCTTATCGACGGCGGTCACGACGTGGCGGATATGTGCCTGGCGCAGCGCTTCGACAAGATCTTCTACACCGGTTCGCCCGCTGTGGGCAAGCACGTGATGGCCGAGGCATCCAAGAACCTCACGCCCGTGGCGTTGGAACTGGGTGGCGAGACCGGCAACTGGTGCATCGTGCGCAAGGATGCCGACCTCAAAGACGCGGCCCGCAAGATAGCCTTCTTCAAGCTTTGCAATGCTGGACAGATTTGTATCAATATCAACCAGATAGCCGTTGCCGAGGAGGTCGCGGAGCCCTTCCTGGAGGAACTCAAGAAAGCCTTCACGGCGCAGATTGGCGAGCATCCGATTACCAATCCCGAATATCCAAAACTCATCACGACAGCCGCCTACGACAAGTGCGCGGCGTTGGCTGATGAGTACCGCGACCGTATCATCTACGGCGGTGAGGGCGATCGTGAGACGCAGCATTATGCGCCCACCATCATCTACCCTGTAGATAAGGACGAGCATATCGTGCGGCACGAACTCTTCTGCCCGCTGTTGCCTGTGGTGCCCTTCAAGGACGCCGAGGTGGATGCGCTGATGGAAACCATTGCCGACCGCGAGCATCCGTTGGCGATGTATCTGTTTACCAAGGATATGCGGTGGGCAAATCGCGTGATGCAGACGCAGCAGTTCGGTGGCGGTTGCATCAACGAGGTATGCATCCATATGATGGTGAAGGGCGTGCCGTTCAACGGTGTAGGCCATTCCGGTATGGGCGCCTACCACGGTGAGTGGGGTTTCCGCGAGTTCACGCACCCTCAGACGGTCCTCAAAGGCCGCACTATCTTCAACCTCCCTCTGCGCGAGCACCCCTACACGGGCAAGGCCGGCGAATGGAAGATGAAACTGCTGAAGTGGTTTGAACGGTAGGAGGCTGGTTTGCGATTTGCGATTTGCGGGGGCTCCTCGTCACGGCACCACAGGCTCCTCCTCACGGCTCCACACTGCGCGACTTCGTCGCTTGTGTGGATCTACCAAGCTCTTGTCCCTTCAGGACTGCTCAAGGAACGTCTAAAGTCTTACATCTCAACCGTTTCAACTCCGCAATCTATTCGTCAGACATTATCAAATGGAAATTTGTTACTTTTGCAAAACTAAAAAAATAACACGATGAAAAACAAACTTATTGCCATTCTGTTCGTTACGATTGGCATCCTCACTGGATGCAACAAACCCTTGGGCCCGTTTGCCACCATCAGCATCGCGGGCAGCCATTGTTTTATGGTGAAAACCGACGATCCCTATCTGCCCGAAGAGATGAACCCCTACGGCGTGGAAAACAGCTACACCCTCGTCTGGCCCATCAAAGGGATGATGACCCCTGATGCCGAGAAAGAGCTCATCCGCCAGGTGTTCGCCGACAGCACCGCCGCCTCTGTCAAAGAGGCTTCTGATAAATGGCTGAAGAATATGTGGCTGTACGACGACGAGGTCAAAGCGGTGTCAACCAAGCCGCTCGACAAGGTGGACAACCAGAAGCAATATACCTACGCCCATCTCCAGAACAGTGTCCGGGAAGACGGTGAGCTGGTAACCTTCACCAACGCCACCGAGACATTCCTGGCCGGCGCCGCCCACGGCGCATACGTCGTGGAATACTTCACCTACGACCGCAAGAAGAAGCGCGTGCTGCATCTCAACGACCTGGTGGACACGGCCCAAATGAGCGAGGTCGTCGTGCGCGCCATCCAGGACCTGACCGTCAACAAAGAGGTGCTCGACTGTATGTACGACGAATACAGGACCGCGGAGAAAATCATCGTCCCCGACAATTTCTTCATCGACAGCACCCGGAGCACCATCAACATCGTGTTCCAGCAGTACGACATCACCCCCTATGCCTGCGGTCTGCAGACCGTGGTAGTACCCATCTACTGGCTCTCCAAGCACACAGAACTTACCCCGTACGCGAAGAAATTGTTTGGGAAAGAGAGCTATATTAAGAATTAAGAATTAAGAATTGAGAATTGAGAATTGAGAATTAAGACTTTAGACTTTCCTTGAGCAGCCCCGTTAGGGGCAAGAGCTTGGTAGATAACCCCACACAAGCGACGAAGTCGCGCAGTGTGGTGCCGTGACGAGGAACCTCGCACATCCTAAATCGTAAATCGCAAATCGCACATCGTAAATCGCACATCGTAAGTCGCAAATCGTAAATCGAAAAAAAACACGGACCTCCATCGGAGACCCGTGCTTTTTGTATAATCAGTGATGTTTCGCAAAGATTATTCGGCTTTGTAGAACGGCATCTTCACGGTGACGGCCTTGAGCAGGCGGTTGCGCACCTTGATGAAAATTTCCGTACCGGATTTGGCGTACTCTTTCTTGATGAGCGCTGTGCCGATGCCCTTGTTCACGGACGGGCCGAAGGTGCCGGAACGCACCTCGCCGATGACGTTGCCCTCGGCGTCGCACACTTCGTAGCCGTTTCTCGGAATGCCGCGGTCGATGAGCTCGAAACCGGCAATTCTGCGGGTCACGCCATTGGCTTTCAGGTCTTCCATAAACTTGCGGTCGATGAAGTCCTTGCCATCCACGAACTTGGTAATCCAGCCTAATCCGGCCTCGATGGGGGAGATGGTGTCGTCGATCTCGTGGCCGTAGAGGCAGAAGCCCATTTCGAGACGGAGGGTGTCGCGGGCACCTAAGCCGATCGGCTTAATGTCGAATTCGGCACCGGCCTCAAAGACGGCATCCCACATTTGGAGGGCCACCTCGTTGGGGAAGTAGATCTCGCAGCCGCCGGAGCCCGTGTAGCCCGTGGTGGAGAAGAGGATGTTGTCGAAACCGGCGAACTTGATGATCTTGTTGGTGTAATATTCCATATCAATGACGGAAGCGTCGGTCAGCTTCTGCATCGCCTTGAGGGCCAGAGGACCCTGTACGGCCAACTGGGAGATGTTGTCGGAGATGTTCTCGATCTCGGCACCGAAGGCCTTGTTCTGCTCCACAACCCAAGCCCAGTCTTTGTCGATGTTGGCGGCGTTCACCACGAGCAGGTAGTCCTCGTCGTGCAGGTTATAGACCAGCAGGTCGTCCACGATACCGCCCTTGCCGTTGGGGAAGCAGGAGTACTGCACCTTGCCGGGATAGAGTGCGGCCACATCGTTGGTGGTGATGTGCTGCAGCAAGGCTAAAGCCTTGGGGCCCTTGACGGTGAACTCACCCATATGGGAGACGTCGAACACGCCAACCTTGTTTCTCACCTGGAGGTGCTCGTTGGTGATGCTATCATACTGGATGGGCATATAAAAGCCTGCAAATTCTTCCATTTTGGCACCGAGTTTCTCGTGTGTCGCTCTGTAAACGGTTTCTTTCATAATAATGTAAATTTTTGTAAGTGGGTATTCAGATTAAAACGGCGGCAAAGATACTAAAAAGAAAAGCACGAATCAGAAAAAAAAACGACGGTGCGCAATATTGCCCTGTTATTTTCGTTACATTACTTTATTATAATTAATGTCTATGAAAAAAAGTCTTTTAGTTTGTGCATTGTTTCTGCTGACGACATTCTCAGGTTTTGCCCAGGAGGTGGAACCGGAATGGCGGGAGCTCTTCCCGCGCCACGAGTTCAGCCTCGGGGTCGGCGACCCTTGGATGGCCTCTTTCCAGAGACACAGCATCTGGGATAAACTTTTATGGGACCGATGGCCGAATGGGAGCCTGAACGACTGGTTCGAGCCCACCACTTACCATACCGACTATGTCGCCACTTGCCCAATTTCATTGGGCTATATGTTCCGGCTGCGCAAATTCCTCTGGCTCGGCGGATCGGTCTCCTATATGGGGATATTCGGCAAAGTGTACGACGCCCGTAACGGCGACTACCTCTACAACCACACCGAGACCCAGGTGGCCTTCCTTCCTGCCGTCAGGTTTTCCTACCTTAACAAAAAGTACGTGACCCTCTATTCGGGAGTCTCCACCGGATTCCTGCTCAACTTCGAGAAGGATGCTGGCAACACGGAGGTTTTTTTCCATCCCGCCTTCCAGGTCACCGCGTTCGGCGTGTCGGCGGGCTATCGGTTTTTCGGCTATACGGAGGTTGGAGTCGGCTACAAAGGATATATACAAGCGGGCATAGGATACCGCTTCAATGTTAAAAAAGATGAATAATCCCAAAATATGATGTCTATGAAAAGATGGATGACTATTATCGCAACGGCCTTGCTGATGCTGCCTCTTGCCAACAGTTGTGTGGTGGAACCTACGGATTATGAAGAGAGCTTGGCCACACAAGAGGCCTACCACATATTCTCCTACTGGCGCTATGGCCTACGCTATGGCGAGATGCGATTCGCCAATGTGGCGTTCAATTTCAATGTCTGGCTGGCCGCCTCCGAGAACGAGCGGCTGGCGGTGGCTTCCCTCTACTTCCCCCATTACACCATACAATGCACCGACGAGGTCAATGGCAAGTGGATGTTGTCGAAAGACGGGGAGGAGGCTTACGAGATTGTCACGAACAACCGTTTCCTGTCGGAGCCCGGAGCCGAATGGACTATGCGGTCGTTTGTGCAAGGTTATGATTTAAGTAACTCTATGATGGACGGTGTTCGCTATGTCGGCCACATATCGTTTGACGCCCCCGTGACCCCGGCTGTTGTAGCCTGCACCGCTCCGGGCCGATGGAGGGTGGATGTGAATCCGGTGGAAGAGGGATTTCTCGGTTCCCCCAAATACCTTGCCCTAACCCTCTATACGCCCGACCAGTCGGTGATACGAGACCTTCGGGATGGCGGATATTATGTGGAGGGCAGAGGCTGTATCGACTTCCTGAAAAACCAATACTATGATGAGTACGCCACAGAATCGCAGTTTGTGACAATGTATTTCCAGGTGGAAGAACCGTTGTTCTGCGACGGTTGGGATATCTGGAACGACGGCAAACTGAACATCGTGGTGGACGGCGGACGCGGACGCGACGGCAACCCTCTCCCGGAACAGACTGTGCAGGCACAGTTCCTGCCCGATGGCGATATACAGCACAGAAAGGTGCGTCTCAGCTTCTACAACCACGTGGCCGACTGGCCATACGGAGGCGTAAGAGCCGCTGTGGATGTGCAGCGATAGTCGGCCTCGATAAAAAAAATATGGCGGTTTGCGCGGACCTGTGTCAACGTAAACCGCTTTTTTGTATTTTTGCGGCTTGTTTTCTCAAAAAAAATAAAGAGTATGAATTTCATTGAACAGATTATCGAAGAAGATATTAGGAACGGAAAGAATGACGCCAGAGTGCAGACCCGTTTCCCGCCCGAGCCCAACGGTTACCTCCATATCGGACACGCCAAGTCCATCTGCATCAACTTCGGGATGGCGGAGAAATACAACGGCCTCTGCAACCTGCGTTTCGACGACACCAATCCGGTGAAAGAAGACACCGAATACGTCGATTCCATCCGCGAGGACATCCACTGGTTGGGATTCCAGTGGGCCAAGGAGTTCTACGCTTCCGACTATTTCGACCAATTATACCTCTGGGCCGAGCAGCTCATCAATGAGGGCTTGGCCTACGTGGACGACCAGACGCAGGAGGAGATCAGCAAGGGCAGGGGAGTGCCCACGGCGCCCGGCGTTGAGAGCCCCTACCGCAACCGCTCCGTGGAGGAGAACCTTGATCTCTTCCGCCGGATGCGCGCCGGCGAGTTTCCCGATGGCAGCCGTGTGCTGCGCGCCAAAATCGATATGGCCTCGCCCAATATGCATTTCCGCGACCCCATTATGTACCGCATCCTCCACGCCTCCCACCACCGCACCGGCGACAAGTGGTGCATCTACCCGATGTACGACTTTGCCCACGGCCAGAGCGACTCCATCGAGGGTGTCACCCACTCCATCTGCACGCTGGAATTTGAGGTGCACCGTCCGCTTTACGACTGGTTCTGCGAGGCGCTGCGTATCCACCACCCTCAACAGATCGAATTCGCCCGTCTCAATATGACCTACACCATTATGAGCAAGCGCAAATTGCTGCAATTGGTGAAGGAACATTACGTCAATGGCTGGGACGACCCGCGTATGCCGACCGTCTGCGGTCTGCGCCGCCGTGGCTACACGCCGGCCTCCATCCGCAACTTCGCCGAGACCGTCGGTGTGGCCAAGCGCGACAACATCATTGACGTCTCCCTGCTGGAGTTCTGCGCCCGCGAGGATCTCAACAAGACCGCCATCCGCACGATGGCCGTGCTGGATCCCGTGAAGCTCATCATCGACAACTATCCCGAAGGCCAGGTGGAGGAGATGACCGCCGTGAACAACCCGGAAGACCCGGAGGCAGGCACCCGCACCGTGCCCTTCTCCAAGGAGCTCTGGATTGAGCGCGCCGACTTCCGCGAAAATGCCGACAAGAAGTTCTACCGCCTCTCCATCGACCGTGAGGTGCGCCTCAAGTATGCCTACATTATTAAATGTACCCATATCGTCAAGGATGACGCCGGCAATATCACTGAGATTCACTGTACCTATGATCCTAACACCAAGAGCGGTATGCCCGACAGCAACCGCAAGGTGAAGGCCACCATCCACTGGGCTTCCGTGCAGCATTCCAAGAAGGCCGAGGTCCGCCTGTTCGACCGCCTCTTCAGCGCGGAGGATCCTGACAACTGCGCCGAGGGCGAGACCTTCCTTGACCATCTCAACCCCAACTCCCTCGTGGTGACCGAGGCTTGGGTGGAACCCACCTTGACGCTGGAGAAGGCGATGGCCATCAAGCACTTCCAGTTCGAGCGCCTTGGCTACTTCTACGTCGACCCCGACTCCACCGAAGAGAAACTGGTGTTCAACAAGACCGTGAGTTTGAAACAGTGATTTTTTTAGATTTGAGACTTAAGACTTTAGACTTAAGACTTTAGACTTTAGACTTAAGACCTAATAAATAATCCTCAACTTCTTAACTTCTTAACTTCTTAACTTCCAGTGCACTGTCTCACCGACTATGATACCAAGTTGCTGCTTGCCTTTTATATGAGTTTGAAGGGCGACAAGCAGTTCAGCGAGTTCCTGATGCAGAACGGGTTCCCGGAGTTGGAGGCGTTGGCGCAGGGCATCCATTCCAACGTGGCGGCTATGCAGTGGCTGCTGGAGAACGGGTATCCTGAGTTCGCAGTGCTCAGCAATGCCATCGATGACGAGCCGGAGGCTATCGAGTGGCTGCAGAAGTATCATTGTGATTTTATGCTGATGTTTGCCGCGGCCTGCCGCAAGAATGTGGCGGCGATGAAATGGTTCGCGGAGCGCGATTTGAAACTCTTTGTGCTTATCATCAACGAGATCCAGCAGATTCTGCTGCACCAGTCCTGGGATTCCTCCGACATCCACAAGTTCAGGAGAAGCTGATAGGCCATTGTCACCGGAATGAGCGTACTCCTTATTTCCCATATCAACACTACGCAGATGTTGGATTTTGCAGAATCCAACTGGCTGCTGTTGCTTTTCTTCGCGTTGGGCTTCATCCTGCCGCGCATCCCAGTGGTGGGCAAGTTCTTCAATGTCATCAACACAGCCCTGCACGAGTTCGGGCACGCTTTGATGGCCCTGCTCACGGGCGGCAGCGTGGACAAGATCGAGTTGTTCAACGACACGTCAGGCACAACGACCACCAAGTCAAACTCGAAATTCGGCGCGTTCCTGGTCTCTCTGGCGGGCTATCCGTTCGCCGCGTCGGTGGCGTGGCTGGCCTTCTATCTGATAGGGCAGGGGGCCGAGAAGGGACTGGTGATAGGTCTGACGGCGCTTTTCGTGCTGATGCTGCTCTTCTGGATCCGCAACTGGTACGGGGTGGTATGGGTGGTGCTTTTCAGTGCGGTCAACGGCGTGTTGCTCTATTATGGCGATGCCTCGTATCTGCACTATGCCGCCCTCTTCTACGCGGCGGTCGTCCTGGCCGAGTCGATATCCTCCTCCATCACGATTGTGGTGCTGGCCTTGCGCGACGGCAACAAGGCCGGCGACGCCACCAATCTGGCCAAGCTGACGCACCTGCCCGCTTTCCTGTGGGCAGTGCTGTTTTTGGCCTACACGGGATGGGTGAGCTATCGGATGGTGCTGATGCTTTTATAAAAATGATGCCATATCGGCGAATACAATGTTTTTTTTCTACTTTTGCGGCCTAAAATCATAACTATGTCACAATATTTGTCAAGTAATGTTAACAAAATAACTACCAATACGTTGCAGCGTATGCGCAACGAAGGTGAACGCATAGCGATGCTTACCGCGTACGACTATTCCATCGCTACGTTGTTAGATATGGCCAAGATAGATGTTGTGCTGGTGGGCGACTCGGCCGCCAATGTGATGGCCGGTTACAAGACCACGCTGCCCATCACGCTCGACGAGATGATATACCACGCCTCGTCCGTGGTGCGTGCCGTGAAGCGCGCACTCGTGGTGGTGGATATGCCGTTCGGAACCTATCAGGGCAACTCCAAGATGGCCCTCAGCTCCGCCATCCGCATTATGAAGGAGTCGGGCGCTGACGCCATCAAGTTGGAGGGCGGTGAGGAGATTATCGAGTCTGTTGACCGCATCCTCAGCGCAGGCATTCCCGTGATGGGACACCTTGGCCTTACGCCTCAGTCCATCAACAAGTTCGGCACATACGCCGTGCGCGCCACCTCCGACGAGGAGGCTGCTCAGCTGCTGAAGAACGCCCAGTTGCTGGAGGAGCACGGCTGCTTCTCCCTCGTCTTGGAGAAGATACCGGCCACCCTCGCCGCGAAAGTGACGGAGATGCTCCATATCCCCACTATCGGCATTGGTGCCGGCGGGGCCACCAGCGGTCAGGTGCTCGTGTTCCACGATATGATGGGCATCACCCAGCAGTTCACCCCGCGTTTCCTCCGCCGCTATCTCAACCTCAGTGAAGAGATTGTGGGCGCCATAGAACACTATATTGATGACGTCAAAAGCAGCGATTTCCCCAATGAATCCGAACAATACTGATGAACCCATCCTGACCGAGGATCGCGTCTTGTATGAAGACAACCACTTGATTATCGTCAACAAGCGCGCCAAGGAGCCTGTGCAGGCCGACGTCTCGGGTGACAAGGCACTGCAGGATATGGTGCGCGACTATATTCGGGTGAAGAAACAGAAGACGGGCAACGTCTTTTGTGGGTTGGTGCACCGTATCGACCGCCCCGTGAGCGGCGCGGTGATCCTCACCAAGACCTCCAAGGCCCTGTCGAGGATGATCCAGATTGTGAAGGACCGCAACATCGACAAGATCTACTGGGCCATCGTGGAGGGTTGTCCCGACCCGGTGCAGGGCAAGCTGGTCAACTACCTGATCAAGAACGAGGCCAAGAACCGCACCACCGTCTATGACGAGGAGCACGAGGGCTGCCAGCGCGCGGAGCTGGACTACGAAGTGCTGGTGAAAACTGACCGCTACAGTCTCGTGGAGGTCAAGTTGATGACGGGCCGCCACCACCAGATCCGGGCGCAGTTGTCGCATATCGGGTGCCCCATCAAGGGGGACTTGAAATATGGGGCGCGCCGTTCCAATGAGGACGGCTCCATCAGCCTGCACGCACGCCGCCTGCGTTTCGAGCACCCCGTCTCCCACATCATCATCGATGTGGTTGCCCCGCCCTTCAACCCGCTGTTCGAAAAGATTCTGAACCAGGAAAATATTGATGAAAAATAATATTTTTTCCCGTTAAACTTTTGTGTTGGCGGGGCAGTCAAATTCACGTTTTTTTTGCTAATTTTGCAGCGTTTTTTTATAACAGATAAAATACACAGATATGAAAAGAGTCCTTACCCTTGTTCTGATTTTCTCATCCCTGATGGCCACGGCCCAGCAGCTGCGGCTCACTTACCAGGGCAATCCCCTTTCCGATGGCGACACCATCCGCGTTGAGTACACGCAGGATGACCTTGGCAGGGATTTGTTGCGCCCCGTGATCGCTTTCGAGAATTTGTCGGAAAGCGCTTACAGCGGACATACGTATGCTGTTTACGAGAATGTGGCGCCTGGACATATGATTCAGTTCTGTGTCTTTGGCACCTGCGTGGCCAACCTCTCCACGCCGATTGCCATCGAGCTGAACGGTCACGAGTCTGTGACGGAGGAGGACGCGCGTGTGCTTCACTTCACGTTCAGTCCCACGGAGACGGGCGAGTCCACGGTCGGCTTCATCTTTTCCAATGACAACGACAGCACCGACCACCCGGTTATCTACGTGCAGTATTACAACTCCACGGGCTTGGACGATATGCCGGATTTCACCGCGGTGCGTGCCTATCCGAACCCTGCCACGACGGGCGTCTATGTGGAATATGACCGCAATCTGGCCACCCAGGCCAACCTGGTGATCAAGAACCTCACGGGCGCGGTGGTTAGCCGCCAGCCCCTTTCCGAGACGGGCAAGAGCTATGTCAACCTGTCTGATTTCCGCTCAGGCGTCTATTTCTACGGGCTGGAGGACAAGTCCGGCAGAATGCTCTGCACCAAGAAACTGTTGGTGAGATAACCCCCCTTCTGCAATTCTGACAGATGTTCACGCATCATTGTTTGGCATACACCTCCTTTAACTTCGACAAGGTGGTGACGGTCGGCCCCTGGCCGACCATTCTGCTTTGCGCGACTCTGTTTTTGCTGACGCTGCTGGTGGTGCCCTTCCGCCGCAAGTTCGACCTGCTGTTCCGCTCGCTCTATTCGCAGCGCCATTTTTCGCTGATGATGCGCGAGGGCAGGGTGTTGCAGGAGCGGTTCTTCATCTTCACCCTGATTTTTGACACGCTCGTCTTTGCCCTCGGGGTGTTGATCATAATGCAGCATTATGATAACATACTGGCACAGAAGATGCACGTGATGCTGCTTTTCCTGCTCCTTTTCGCGGTGATGATGGCAATGTTCTGGGTCAAGTACCTGGTGAACATCATCTACACGAACCTGTTCGAACACCCCAAGGAGTTGTACCCTATGTCCTTGTACAAATTCATATTTGTCACTGACGCGGCAATCCTGCTTTTTCCCTTCCTGATATTAGTGCAGTTTACGCATCATTTTTTCTGGATTTACTGCTATATCCCGCTATTTTTGATGCTGTTTGTGCTTTATGTGTATAAATTGATGAAAATAAATCCACGCCAAATCAATTTGTTTAATTATTTTGTCTATTTTTGCACGCTCGAAATTTTACCATACCTGTTGTTGGCAAAATTGACGGCAATGATTTAATAACCAGGTGATAGTAAAGAGTTTTTCCTCTTTTAAATAGTGTTAGAAATGAAGATAAAAAACATCCTGATATCCCAAAATGCCCCGGCAGATTTTGAAAAATCTCCGTATGCCGACTTGAAGAAGAAGTACAGCATCAACATCGATTTCTACAAGTTCTTCAAGATTGAGAGTGTCAGTGCCATTGAGTTCAGAAAAAGCAAGGTTAACATTTTGGACCACGAGGCTGTGATTTTTTCCAGCAAGGCCACCATCGACCACTTCTTCAACCTCTGCACCTCTATGCGCATCACGATGCCTGAGTCAATGAAGTATTTGTGTATGACCGAGGCGATTGCCTTCTATCTTCAGAAATATATCCAATACCGGAAACGCAAGATCTTTGCTGCCAAGGACAGCACCCCTGACAGCTTCAACGAACTGCTGCTGAAGAACAAAGACCTGAATATGCTGATTCCGTGCGGGCAGGACGGTGTGAACCCCCAGATGCTCGAGTTTTTGGACGAGAAGGGCATCCGCTATGACTCGGCCCAGGTCTTCGAGACGTCGCCCGCCGACCTGAAGAACAATATCGACATCAACAAGTACGATATGATTATCATCTTCAGTCCCAACGGAGTGAAGTCCATCCAAGCCAACTTCCCGGATTTCCAGCAAGGCGAGGTGGCATTCGGCGCGTTGGGCACCACCTCGGTGAATGCCATCGAGGCGGCAGGTTGGAAAGCCCACGTGGTGGCTCCCACCAAAGAGCATCCCTCCATCACCGATGCCATAGACGCATTCCTGAAAGAGTATGCCGTCCGCAGAAGATAACGCCGGCTTCTCCTCCCAAGAACGCCTGAAGTCGTCGCTCTCCATCCTGTCGATAGTGAAGGAGGGCGCCTCCGTGAATTCCTATCCCATCAAATGCTTTTACCGTCGCGTGCCCCGTGGCGAAGTTGCTGTGCAACTTGCTGTTGTCGTCTCCAAGCGCCGCTTCAAGCACGCTGTGGACCGCAACCGCGTGAAGCGGCTGATGCGGGAGGCCTACCGACTGCAGAAACAGGGGTTTGACCTTGTGACGGACAGCACCTTGCAGATGTGCTGGCTCTTTGTGGGGCGGGGACTCCCCACCTTTGAGCAGGTGCGCAAAGCCGTGGGCCACCTCGCCCGGAAGATGTCTGAACACCAAGAACAACCGGACAAATGAGGAAACTGTGGTCTTTGTTCTGCAAAGCGCTGGCTGCGGTGATGATCGGGCTGATCAAGCTCTATCAGATGACCCTGTCGCCCCTCATCGGACGATCCTGCCGCTACACGCCCACCTGCTCGAACTACGGCCTCGAGGCCATCCGGAAATACGGCCCCTTCAAGGGCGGATGGCTCACCCTCAAACGCATCGTCTCCTGCAATCCGTGGGGTGGCAGCGGCTATGATCCGGTGCCTTAAAAAAATCAAAAATCCGAATCCGTACATATTATTATATATATTATATTTGCACGCTCGAAAAAACGGGTGTGCAATATTTGTAAACAATTACTACTCAACTATATAGAATATGAAGATTTCTTACAAATGGCTGAAAGAACTGCTGACATTCGATTTGTCGGCCGAGGAAACCAGTGTTTACCTGACGAATTGTGGACTGGAGGTTGAAGGAACGGAGACGTTCGAGACCGTGCGTGGCGGGCTGAAGGGCCTGGTCATTGGCGAAGTGCTCACCTGCGAGCCCCATCCCAACTCCGATCATCTGCACGTGACCACGGTGAACGTGGGCGGGGAGGAGCCTCTCCACATCGTGTGCGGCGCCGCCAATGTGGCCGCTGGCCAGAAGGTGGTGGTGGCCACCATCGGCACCACCCTTTATCAGGGCGACGAGTCTTTCACCATCAAGAAATCCAAGCTGCGCGGTGAGCCCTCCGAGGGAATGATTTGTGCCGAGGACGAGATTGGCCTGGGCACATCCCACGACGGCATTATGGTTCTCGACCCCGAGGCCGTGCCGGGCGCTCCCGCCGCCGAATATTTCCATTTGGAGTCGGACACGATCTTTGAAATCGGTCTGACGCCCAACCGTTGCGACGCCATTTCCCACATCGGGGTGGCCCGCGACCTGTATGCGGCTTTGACACAGAACGGCATCTCCTGTTCCCCGCTCATCCTGCCGATGGCTTCCGAACAGAAGCCTGTGGCCAAGCCCACTAACCGCATTAACGTGACGGTGGAGAACCGCGCGGCCTGTCCTCGCTACTCCTCCCTGCTGCTCGACAATGTGAAAGTGGGTCCCTCGCCCGAGTGGCTGCAGAACAAGCTGCGTTCCGTGGGTGTGCGCCCCATCAACAATGTGGTGGACATCACGCAATACATTATGCTGGAGGTCGGGCAGCCGATGCACGCCTTCGACGCCGACCAGATTGCCGGCAACCACGTCATTGTGAAGAACCTGCCGGAGGGCACGCCTTTCGTCACCCTTGACGGCAACGAGGTGAAACTCAGCGCCGACGACCTGATGATCTGCAACGAGGAGGAGGGAATGTGCATCGCCGGTGTCTTCGGAGGCCTCAAGTCGGGCATCACTGAATACACCACCCGCGTGTTCCTTGAGAGTGCCTACTTCAATCCCGTCTCCATCCGCAAGACGGCCAAGCGCCACGGTCTCAAGACCGATGCCTCGTTCCGTTACGAGCGTGGCTGCGATCCCGACATCACCGTCTATGCCATCAAGCGCGCCGCCGGACTGCTCGTCGAGTTGGCGGGAGCCTCTGTCACTTCGGATATTATGGACTTCTATCCATCCAAAATAGAGCCTGCCCAAATCACGCTCGACTACCGCCACGTCAACGAGGTGGCCGGCAAGGTGATTGACAAGCAGACAGTCTCCAAGATTTTGTTGCTGTTGGGTATGGAGGTGCACCCCCTGAGCGAGGAGCAGCTCTCCGTGAAGGTGCCTTTGGCCAAGGCCGACGTTACCCGCCCCATCGACCTGATTGAGGAGATTTTGCGCATTTATGGCTATAACAACATTGAGATTCCCGATATACTGACCTATAAGCTCAGCAATAAGTCTGAGGGTGACGAGTTCCACCAGATGCAGCACAAGATGTCGCTCTATCTGGCCGACAACGGCTTCTACGAGGTGATGAACAACTCCCTGACCAAACTGGAGTATGCCCAGCATTTCGACTTCATCAACGAGGACGAGGCCGTCAAGCTGCTCAATCCGTTGAGCACCGAGCTCAATGCGATGCGCCAGACGCTGCTCTTCTCCGGTTTGGAGAATGTGGTCCGCAATGTCAACAACAAGAATGCCAATCTCCGTTTGTTCGAGTTTGGCAAGACCTACCATCTGAATGTTGCCACCCAGCGTGAAGACGATGTGACACTCCGTTACCAAGAACGCGAGGAATTGGCGATGTTCGTTACGGGCAAGGAAGGTGAGGACTCCTGGAACTTTGTGGCCAAGGATCTGGATTTCTTCTATTTGAAGAATATGGTGAAGAATGTGCTCGTTAGAATCAATTTCCCGATGGAGCAATTGACGGTGGTGACGGATGACGAACAGAAGATGTTCTCCGGTCACGTGACCTACAAGGTGGGCGACACCCCGATTGTGAGTGTCGGACAATTGGCCCCCGCGCTGCTTAAGTATTTCGGCTTGAAGAAGCCCGTTTACTATGCCGTCTTCCAGATGAAGGCCGTGGTGGATATAGCCGCCGGTCGCCCCGTCAAATACCATCCCATTGCCGTTTATCCTGCCGTGCGCCGCGACCTCGCCTTGGTCGTGGACCAGAATGTCACTTATGAGACTTTGGAGAAGATCGGTTACAAATACGGCTCCAAACTAGTGAAGAACATCTCCCTGTTTGACGTGTATGAGGGTGAGAAAATCCTGCCTGGCAAAAAGTCGTATGCACTGAACTTCGTGCTGCAGCATCCCGACAAGACTTTGACGGACGAGGAAATCACCAAGACAATGAACAAGCTGATTGCCGCGTACGAGCGTGAGATTGGCGCCCAGTTACGCTAAAGTAAAGATTCAAATAGCCAGGTCGAAGATGCAAGTTTACAGAGGTTTGGATGATAGCATTCAGTTGAGCCGCCCGGTGGCTGCCGTCGGCTCGTTTGACGGTGTCCATTTGGGACATTGCCAGATTCTGCGCTATCTTGTCGCCTATGCTCGCGAGCATTCGATGCAGAGCCTGGTGGTGACCTTTGACCCGCATCCCCAACAGCTGCTGCGCCCGGAGAGCGACTTTTTCGCCATCAACTCCTTGGAACGCAACTTGGAACTGATAGGCGCCCAAGGGGTGGATGCCACCGTGGTGATACCCTTTACCGAGGAATTCTCCAAGTTAAGTTACACGGAGTTTGTGAAGCGGTATTTGATAGACGGCCTGCACGTGGGCGCGTTGGTGATGGGTCCTAACCACGCTATGGGACACAACCGTGCCGGCAGTCACGACCTCCTCAAGCAGTTGTGTGCGCAATACGGCATTGAGGTGGTGGAGATTCCTGAGCTGACGCTGCGTGAGGTCGGGGTGCACTCCTCCAAGATACGCCGTGCCATCCGCGAAGGCGATGTGGCTCGAGCATCCGAATGGCTGGGTTATCCGTATATTATAGATGAAGAGAAAAATAATGGATGAAAAGGATGTGTCCATTCATTACGATAGAAAATAGAATAATAAAGATATGAGTAAGAATTTAATTATCGTCGAGTCTCCTGCAAAGGCGAAAACCATTCAGAAATTTATCGGAAAGGACTTCACGGTCATTTCCAGCAAAGGACACGTGCGCGACCTTCCCCAAAAGGATCTGGGCATTGATGTGGACAAGAGTTTCGAACCCAAGTATGTGATCTTGGATGACAAGAAGTCGTTGATCAGTGACATCAAGAAGAAAGCGGAAGAGGCGGACGTGGTCTGGCTGGCAACGGATGATGACCGCGAGGGAGAGGCCATATCCTGGCATCTGATGCAGGTGGCCCATCTGGACCCTGCCAAGGTGCGCCGCATCGTTTTCCACGAGATCACCAAGAGTGCCATTGATAACGCTTTGGCCCATCCGCGCGAGTTGGATGTGAACCTGGTGGACGCGCAGCAGGCACGCCGCGTGCTCGACCGCCTGGTGGGTTTCGAGTTGTCACCGGTGCTTTGGCGCAAGGTAAAGCCCCAGCTCTCGGCCGGCCGTGTGCAGTCGGTGGCGGTAAAGCTCATTGTGGAGCGCGAGCACGAGATTGAGAAATTCAACAGCACCTTCTCCTATAAGGTGGAGGGTGACTTCATTCCTGTCCGTGACGGAAAAATACACCTCAATGCGGAGTTGAACAAGCGATTCAACAAGAAGGAGGATGCCGTGGCGTTCCTGGAGGCCTGCAAGGATGCAGAATTCAAGGTCACGGCCGTTGAGAAATCGCCTGGCAAACGCAGCCCGGCTCCGCCGTTCACCACCTCCACACTGCAGCAGGAGGCCGCCCGCAAATTGGGCTTCTCGGTGAGCAAGACGATGGTAGTGGCCCAGCAGCTGTACGAATCCGGTTACATCACCTATATGCGTACCGACTCTGTGAACCTCTCCACCCTGGCATTGGCCACGGCCAAGGAGGTCATCACCGAGCAGTATGGTGCCGAGTACTCCCATTTGCACAACTATGTGACCCGCTCGAAGGGTGCGCAGGAAGCGCACGAGGCCATCCGCCCGACCGATATGTCGAGGCAGACCGTGCCCGGCGACACCTTTGTGAAACATCTCTACGAGCTGATCTGGAAACGCACCATTGCCTCGCAGATGAGCGACGCCAAGACGGAGAAGACCAACATCACCATCCCGGTTTCCAATCGCAAGGAGAAATTCGTGGCCACGGGCGAGGTCATCCTTTTCCCGGGCTTTTTGAAAGTATATACCGAATCCAAGGACGAGGACAGCGAGGAGGTGAAGGGAATGTTGCCGGCTATGCAGCTGGAGGAGACCCTCAATGCCCAAAGCATCACCGCCACACAGCGCTTTGCCCAACCGCCTGCCCGTTACACAGAAGCCTCGTTGGTGAAGAAACTGGAGGAACTGGGCATCGGCCGTCCCTCTACTTACGCCCCGACAATCACCACCATCCAGAAGCGCGGCTATGTGCTCAAGCAAACGCGTCCCGGACAGGAGCGCCAGTACGATTGTCTCGAGCTGAAGGGCAACCAGATTAAAGAGGAGATGAAGACCGAGAAGGTGGGATACGAAAAAGACAAGATTTTCCCGACCGATGTGGGTATCGTGGTCAACGATTATCTCCAGCAGAACTTCGAGGAGATTATGGACTACGGTTTCACGGCGGATGTGGAGAAGCGTTTCGACGACATTGCCGAGGGCAAGGAGCAGTGGCAGGATATGCTGCAGCACTTCTACGGTGATTTCCACCAGTCGGTGGACCACGCCTTGAACTATTCCGCCAAGGCCAGCGGCGAGCGTCTGCTCGGCTATGACCCCGTTACCAACGCCAAGGTGCTGGCCAAGTTGGGCAAATACGGCCCGATGGTGCAGATAGGGGAGAACTATGCGGATGAGAAGCCCCGTTACGCCCGTCTCCGTCCCAACCAGTTCATCGAAACCCTCACGCTGGAGGAGGCGCTGGAACTCTTCAAGCTGCCCCGCACGGTAGGGGAGTGGGAGGGCTCCGAGGTGACGGTCGGTGCCGGCCGTTTCGGCCCGTATGTCCGCTACAATGACAAGTTTGTCTCCATCCCGAAGGATGAGGATCCCATAGAAATCACGCTGGAGCGTTGTGTGGAGTTGTTGAAGGAGAAGCAGAAGAAGGATGCCGACCGTGCCCCGCGCCTGGTGGGCCAGCTCGACGGCAAGGAAATCTACGCTGCCGTGGGCCGTTACGGTCCCTACCTCAAATACGACGGCAAGAATGTCACCCTCGCCAAGGGCACCGATGTGGCCGCCCTCACGGAGGCGGAGGCCATCGACTTGCTGCAGAATTCGCAGAACAAGAACGTGCTTCGCTCCTTCCCCGAAGATGAGAATGTGAAGGTGATGAACGGCCGTTATGGCGCCTATATCACCAACGGCACCGACAACTTCAAGATTTCCAAGGGCGTGGTGGCGGAGAACCTCACCTACGAGGATTGTCTGCAGATTATCCAGAACACCGCCCCGACGGCCAAGAGACGTATCACCCGCAAAAAAGCCTGAGTATGATGGACTATTCTCTGTTGTTCAATCCTGTAACACTCAGCTCGCTGGACCTGACCGACCGGGCCCTTGACCCGCAACAGCTGGCTTCGTACGTGATGTTTTACAACCCCGAGGCTCCTGTGGACCTGCAGGAGGCGCAAATCGCCATTGTGGGTGTCCCCGAGTCTCGTAACAGTTACCGCAACGGCTCCTGCTCGTTGGCCCCGGATGAAATCCGCCGGCAGTTCTACCAACTATATCCCTGGCAGACGCAGGTCCGCATCATCGATATGGGCAATCTCATATTGGGCAAAACCATTGAGGATACCTACGAGGTGCTCTCAGATGTGATTGCGGATATGCTGGAAAACAAGGTCATCCCGATTATCCTCGGTGGCGGCAACGACCTGGCTTTTGCCAATTACCGCGCCTACGAAAAACTGGAGAAGGTGGTCAATATCGTGGCCGTCGATTCCTGTTTTGATTTGGGTGCAGAAAACCAGCCCATCCGTTCCGACGCCTATCTGAACAAGATGGTGCTGCAACAGCCAAATTTCCTGTTGAACTACGCTAATATCGGTTACCAATGCTATATGAACAGTCCGGAATCCATCAAGTTGATGGAGGACTTGTTCTTCGAAACCTACCGTGTGGGCACGATGCGCGTGAACATCGAAGAGGTGGAGCCCATCGTCCGCAACGCGGATATGGTGTCGCTGGACATCTCCGCCGTGCGCCGTCCCGACGCCCCCGGCTGTCCGCACAACTCCTCCAATGGCTTCTACGGCGAGGAGATTTGCCAGGTGGCCAAGTATGCCGGCGTCAGCGACAAGCTCTCTTCCTTCGGCATTTACGAATATGATCCGACACTTGACTATAATAACCAGACTTCCCAGTTGATAGGGCATATCATCTGGTATTTCGTGGAGGGATATCTCCACCGGCAGCAGGACAACCAGTTCAAGAACCGACAGAACTACCGGCAGTACAGCATTGCCGTGTCCGGGGCTTTGGACGAGATGGTCTTCTATTGCAGCCGCAAGACGGAACGCTGGTGGGTGGAAGTGCCCATCATTTCCAAGAACAAGGACTTGGTGCAGAAGTATTATCTGCCCTGTTCAAAACGCGATTACAAACTCGCCTGCGACGACAAGGTCTCCGACAGGTGGTGGAAAGCATATAATAAGTTAAATCATTAAAATATTCTACTATGAGAAAAAATCTACTTCTACTTTTAGTATCGGTTTTCTTCATTGGTGCACCGATGTTGCGTGCCCAGGACGACGAAGTCAAGAAGGCTGCTCAGGCTGCCATTGACACGAAAGTCAAGTCCAACGAAATCAAGGACAGTATCAAATTCTGGAAATTCTCCGGAATGGTGGGGTTGAACGCCTCGCAGACGCAGTTCTGGAACTGGGCCGCCGGTGGTAACAACAACGTCACGGGCGTCCTCTATGCCAACCTGACGCTTTCTTACAAGAAAGACAAACTGGCTTGGGACAGCAATTTGGACACGGAAATCGGTGAGCTCTACTCCGCCGACCTCAATCCCCGCTGGAGAAAGTCGAACGACAAGCTGAACATCTACTCCAAGTTGGGTTACGAGTTGGCCAAGTCTTGGTACCTCTCCGTTTTGGGAAGTTTCCGTACGCAATATGCCCCCGGATTTGAGTATATGAACAACGATGCCGGCGACAAAGTCCTGATTTCCAAATGGGCCTCTCCTTCCTACACGGATTTGTCCATCGGTATCGACTGGCGTCCCAACGACATCTTCAACATCTACGTTTCTCCTGTGGCCGGCCGTCTGACTTTCTGCCGCGACTCGACCCTTCGCGACCGTTATGGTATTCCTGAGAAGACGCGCGAAGACGGCTCTCTTTATCGTCCCGCCGCACACGCAGCCCTCGGTCTTGTCATCAAAGGCGGTATCAACTACGACAAAATCAAGAACCTCAAAATCATCACCGGCGTGACGTTGTTCACCCCGTACACCTCCAAAGTCCAGAAGTTCGGCAACTTTGATATCGACTGGGATTTTGCTATCTCCTACACCTTCTTTAAAGTGTTGAGCGTGAGCTTGATGACCTCCCTGAAATACTACGACCAGGTGATGATCGCCAAACCCGACTGGGATGGCGTCTATGGTTCCGAAGGACATCCTTGTCCTCGCGTTCAGTTCAAAGAAATGCTGGGGCTTGGCATCGGATACAGTTTCTAAAGAACGTTTCCTAAATTCTTATATTAAGATTTTAAAACTTTTGTAAGAATATAATGAGACAGTTACATATTACCAAACAAGTGACCAACCGCGGTGAGACCGCGTCGTTGGACAAATATTTGCACGAGATTGCCCGTGTGCCCCTGTTGACCGCTGATGAAGAGGCGGAACTCGCCCGCCGTATCAAGGCTGGCGACGAGGAGGCGCTGGTGCGTCTGACCAAGGCCAACCTCCGTTTCGTGGTGTCCGTGGCCAAGCAGTACCAGAACCAGGGCGTCACTCTCTCCGACCTGATCAATGAGGGCAACTGCGGCCTCATCAAGGCTGCCCGCCGTTTTGACGAGACGCGCGGTTTCAAGTTCATCTCCTTTGCTGTGTGGTGGATCCGCCAAGCCATCCTGCAAGCCATCGCTGAGCAGTCGCGTATTGTCCGCCTGCCGATGAACAAGGTGGTGGCCATCAGCAAGATTTCCAAGACGGTGGCCGCCCTGGAACAAAAATTGCAGCGCGAGCCCCGCATTTCCGAGATTGCCGAGAAACTTGACATCTCCGAGAGCGAAGTGAAGGACTCTCTCCGCAACTCGCCACGCCACCTCTCTATGGACGCCTCCCTGACCAAGGACGACGATACCAACCTCTATGACGTCATCCGCAACGAGTCCATCTCCGCCCCGGATGAGATGCTGCTTTACGAATCGCTGCAACAAGAGTTGGGGCACGTTATCGACCTGCTTCCCCAGCGGGAGGGCGACGTGCTCAAGCTCTATTACGGATTGGGACGCAAGCATCCGATGACCTTGGACGAGATAGGGGAGAAGTTCGACCTTACCCGTGAGCGTGTGCGCCAGATCAAGGAGAAGGCCATCGCTCATCTGCGTCACGACGCGAAGTGCCGTGTTTTACAAAATTATCTCAAATAAGAACCTTTTTAAAAACATCGTATAGTATGAAAAGATCGAGAATCATTGATATCATAAAACATCCCGAGGAGATTGGTTTTGGCAGCAAAGTGTGCGTGAAGGGCTGGGTGCGCACCAAGCGCGGCAACAGCAATGTGGCCTTCATCGCCCTGAACGACGGCTCTATCGTGACCAACCTGCAAATCGTGGCCGAGCCCGCCAAGTTCGGTGACGACCTGATGAAACTCATTACCACGGGCTCCTGCCTCCACGTGGAGGGCACGCTCGTGGAATCGGCCGGCAAGGGCCAGACCGTCGAGGTGCAGGCAGAGATGATCGAGGTGTACGGCACCGCCGACCCCGAGGTCTATCCTCTCCAGAAAAAAGGCCATTCGATGGAGTTCCTGCGTGAAATCGCCCACCTCCGTCCGCGCACCAACTACTTCGGTTGCGTGTTGCGCCTGCGTCACGCAATGGCATTCGCCATCCACAAATTCTTCAATGACAAGGGCTTCTTCTATCTCCATACCCCGTTGATCACCGCTTCCGACGCGGAAGGCGCCGGTGAGATGTTCAATGTCACTACTTTTGACTTGAACAATGTGCCTCGCACTGAGGATGGCAAGGTCGATTTCAAGAAGGACTTCTTCGGCAAACACACCAACCTTACCGTTTCCGGACAGTTGGAGGGCGAGCTTGGCGCGTTGGCATTGGGCAACATCTACACCTTCGGTCCCACTTTCCGTGCTGAAAACAGCAACACCCCGCGCCACCTGGCCGAGTTCTGGATGATTGAGCCCGAGATGGCTTTCTATGACATCACCGACAATATGGACCTTGCCGAGGAGTTTATCAAATACCTTGTCCAGTATGCCCTCGACCACAATATGGACGACCTTCGCTTCCTCAACGATATGTTCGACAAGGAGCTCATCGCCCGTCTCGAATCGGTCTTGAAGCAAGACTTCATTCGTCTGGGCTACACCGAGGCCATTGACATCCTGTTGAAAGCCGACAAGAAATTCGACTATAAAGTCTCCTGGGGTATCGACCTCCAGTCGGAGCACGAGCGCTACCTGGTGGAGAACCACTTCAAGTGTCCGGTCATCCTGACCGACTACCCGAAGGAGATCAAAGCCTTCTATATGAAGCAGAACGACGATGGCAAGACGGTGCGCGCTATGGACGTGCTCTTCCCGACCATCGGCGAAATTATCGGCGGTTCCGAGCGTGAAGCCGACTACCAGAAGTTGCTTAATCGTGTGCACGAGCTCAATATGACCGAGCAGCAGTACTGGTGGTACTTCGAGACGCGCAAGTTCGGCTCCGCGCCGCATTCCGGCTTCGGCCTCGGTTTCGAGCGCTTGCTGCTCTTCGTGACGGGTATGACCAACATCCGTGATGTCATCCCCTTCCCGAGAACACCGCAAAACGCAGAATTCTAATCCGGAGGGGGAGTTTTCCCCCTCTGTTTTTTTATAACCCAAATATATATAATATGTCACAGTCTTTGACTCAAGAACAGAAGGCGATACAACGCCAGATTGCCACGCAGCAGACCATACGCCTGATGCAGCTGGTGGAACTGCCGTATATCTCATTGGAGCAGGAAATCCACAGGGAGGTGGATGAAAACCCCGCCCTGGAGGTCTATTCGGATGATGTGGACGACCGCCATCAGGATCGGGAGGATGATTATTCAGACCCTGCTGAATATGATGACAACGGCAACCCTCTGGAGTTGTCGGGTGACCAGCTGCCTGATGATGAGATTTTCAAGGAGGACTACTATCGCGATGACGATATGGATGACTATCCTACAGAGCGTGACATAGAAAACAGCATTCGGCGCGCCAACGCTCCCGACGACAGTGTTGTGTACGACCGCCAGGGCGTCTATGCGGCATCGTTGCAGGAGAACTGGCAGATTCAACTCGGCGAGATGGAGATGGATGAGCGGCAGAAACAGATTGCCGACTATCTGGTCGGGAACCTGGACGAGGCCGGCTACCTGAACTCGGATGTACAGACCATTGCCAACGAGTTGCTTTTTATGGAGAATCTCTATACCAATGCGCAGGAGGTGGAGCAGGTGCTTACCACTTTCGTGCAGGAGCTGGACCCGCCCGGCACCGGTGCGCGCGACCTGAAGGAGTGCCTCCTGTTGCAATTGCACCGCCTCCCTGACCAAACTTCCGCTGTGCACACCGCGACAGACATTGTAAGCCAATGTTTCGACCTCTTCCTGAAAAAGCGTTACGACAAAATCCGTGAGATATTGAATCTTACGGAGAGCGCAGTGAAAGAGGCGGTGGCGGTCATCAAGAAGCTGTCGCCTCGCCCTGCCGACGACACCACGCCCCTGCAGAAGTCGGCGGAAATCATACATCCCGACTTCACGATCACCGCCCACGACGGGGTGCTGTCTCTGAGTCTCAACAACCAATATGTGCCCAAGGTACGCCTCAACAAGGAGTTTAGCAATGAGTACAGATTCCTGTCGAAAGAGGAGTCGGCCAAAAAAAGAGAGGAGGCGGAACGCTTTATGAAGACCTACGTGGACAAGGCCAACCAGTTCATCGGCGCGCTCTCCACCCGCGAGATGATTCTCTATAATACAATGTATGCCATAATGAACCATCAGCGCGACTATTTCCTGACGGGCGACGACACCAAGTTGAAGCCGATGATTTTGAAGACCATAGCGGATGAAGTGAACTTGGATATCTCCACCATCTCCCGTGTATCCAACAGCAAGTATGTGCAGACAGACTTTGGCATCATTCCGCTGAAGCACCTTTTTTCGGAGGCCGTAAACAAAGACAATGTCTCTTCCAAGGCTATCAAGAGCCTTTTAAGTGATTTGATAGCGAAAGAAGACAAGAGCAAGCCGCTTTCTGACGACCGATTGAACGAGCTTTTGGAGGAAAAAGGCTATAAGGTGGCGCGTCGCACGATAGCCAAGTATCGCGAACAATTGGGCATTCCCGTCGCGAGATTGAGGGTGGAGAAATAAATGACAGCCCGGCAGGGCGATTCCTATTCTTTCTTTGTTGCAGCAGCGACCACTTCGGCAATGTCCTTGACTTGCACGGAGGTGCCGCCGTGTTGGAACGCGCGTTTGCACATCGGGCAGGCGGTGACCACTACGTCAGGGTTCGGTGCCGTCAGATTGTCGAGGGCAGAGTTGCGGAGAATGGTCTGTTGTTCCAGGGTGATGACCGTGTTGCCAAGGTTCATACCGCAGCAGAGGCTCTTCTCCTTTTCGTTTTCAGTCTTCAGCAGGGTGGCCACGGCTTTCAGCACGTTGCGAGGCTCCTTGTAGATACCGCAGCTGCGTCCCAGCTCGCAAGGATCGTGGTAGGTGACCTTCAGGTCGCCCTTGCTGACGTTCAGTTTACCTGACTTGATGAGTTGGTCGAGATATTCGGTGTGGTGATACACCGGGATATGCAGTTGGTATTCGTTCTTGAAGGCATTGTAGCAGATAGGGCAGGAGGTGACGAGCGCGGTGGCACCGGAGCTGTGGATGAGTTCCGTGTTCTTGCGGCGCAGTTCAGCAGCCTGCTTGTTAAATCCCTGTTGCGCCAGCGGACGGCCGCAGCAGATGCTCTTCTCCTTGTCCATAAACCAGTATTTCTGCCCCACGGCGTTGAAAATCTCCTCCATCGCGGAGCTGATGGCTGGGGTGAGTTGGGTCATACAGCCGCCGAAGTAGGCCACACGCCCGATGGAGTTGAACGACTTGACCTTCTGCAGGTACTGATAGTTGCCGTCGGTGTCAAGGTCGCCCTTGTCGCGGGAAATACGGCGGATGGACATCAGGTCTATGTCCACAGGACAGTCCTCGGAGCAGCGGCTGCACATCAGGCAGTTCTTGCCAGCCTCCACAATGTCCTTGTGATGTTCGAGGTTACGCAGGTTGCGCAGCAGATAGACAGACTGCACATCCATAATGCCGAGGTCCTTGTAGAGCGGGCAGCCGTCGATGCACATACCGCAGCGAGAGCAGGCGCTGAGCTCGAATTTGGTGAACCCCGTCATCTTGACGCGCTCCTTGACGCCCAGTTTGCGGAAATAGATGAGGAAGATTTCCGTGAAGATGTGCATATAGCGCGTGAACGGCATCAGCAGGAAGAAAACGCAGAGGGCGATGGAGTAGAGGGACCAGAAAGGCATTTCGAGGAACTGCGCGACGTTCGGGCTGAAGAGGTCGCCGATGGTTTGTGTCAGAAAACCGCCGTTGTGGTAGAGGCAAGCGGAGACCGATTCGCTCAGCAGTCGCAGGGGGAAGATGCTCCAGAGTGCTGTGCGTACGGCGCGGTCCATCAACGTGTGCTTGGTGGCGCGCTTCATCCCGAGAATGCGGGAGTGTATTTTCTTGATGAAAGCCAGTGTGATGCCGGAGAGCACGTAAAGCAGCAGCAGGTCCATCACCTGGGTGAACACAAAGGCTGTGTGGCTCTCAGGGGGTGCCTGATGGAAATAACGGTAGAAGATGGCTACCCAGAAGTGGAAATTCTTGGGGGTGCCGATACGGCTCTCGACGGCGCCCACCACGATGAGCAGGAACCAACCGAAGGCGATGCTGCGGTGCATATAGCCGAGACGCCAGTTTTTCTTGCTGATGCGCAAGTGGAGCAGACACTCCGTGAACATCTCCCAGATGGCCGGCAGCAGCTTGACCGAGAAGATGTTCTTCAGGATGATGGCCCGTTGAAGCCGGTCGAACTGGCGTATCCAGCGTACATATTTATATATACAGATGGCAAAAAGAGCGAAAGTGCCCAGCACGAACGGGAGCACAAAAGGATGAAAATTCTCCATTATCCTAAGATTTCAGTGGTATTGGACAAAATTTGGCGCATATTGATGATAAGGGAGCGTAGATTGACGCCTCTGGGGCATACGAGGGTGCATTTGCCGCAGAGCATACACTTCTGCAGTTCCTGTTCTAGCTGGTCGTATTGGCCTCTGCTGAAATAGCAATGCACTTTCCGGATGTCGAAATCCGTGAACTGGCGCGCGGAGCAAGAGGCCGTGCAGCCCCCGCAGCCGATGCACCGCTTGTAGGAGGGCACGGCGGCAATGAGTTGGTCAAACTTCTGCATATCGGCGTGCACAAGGTTGACCGTCCGGGATTTTTTCAAGGAAAAGCCAAAATTTTCCATATCGTGGTGTGTCGTTTTCGTTTATTGTTTTTAGGTTATTGGCAGAAGGGGGGTAGGGGAGAACTATTTGTCGTCGAGCACTTGGTGCCGGAGCTCCATACCGCCCGTCACCTCAAAGATCTTGCGCACCTCGGACATATCCTCGTGGGGGATGTCGCGCAGGGCGCCGGCGCCTTTGCCGTGGTAGTTGGCTCCGAACTTGGGGGCCACCTCCTTGATGTTCTTGATGTACCATTGCCACACAGGCCCTTGCTCTATGTGCTTGGACGGGTTGACCTTGTCGGGGTGCACGCAATAGCCGATTTCGAGGATGTTGCCTTCGATGTTCTCCATCAGCTCAATCTGCTGGCGGCCCATCTCGCTGTCGCGGAAATAGCCGAACTGCTGGGAAATCTTGCGGAGCACGTTGATGATCTCGCCCGGGGCGTTGCCGCGCGGGCAGCGGGGTTTGCACGACATACACTGTCCGCAGTACCAGATGGTGTCGGTGCGGAGCAACTTCTCGATGTCGGCTTCGTTGCCGCGCTGCACGGTGTCGCAGATGCGCCGGGGGTCGTAGTCGTAAAACTCCGCCGCCGGGCACACGGCTGTGCACATACCGCAGTTCATACACGCTTTGAGGGCCTCCTCGTAGCGGACGTCCTCCTTGATGAGATTGATAAGATTACCCATTGTCTTTGAATTTGACCTTGTTAAGTTTCATCATACGGAAAAGAAGCGTGGGCAGTTGCTTGGAGCGGTCGCGCTTCATCAAGTTGATGGATATGTTGGGCTTGTTGATGATAGGGATCTTGTGGATTTCGACCATCTCGATGAGCGTGCCGTCGGGGTCCTCGATGTAGGTGAAGTGGCCGGCGGCGAGCCCCATATCGAATTGCGACTGGTTGGCGCAGCTGTCCACGGTGAAGGGATAGCCCTTCTCCTGGCAGTACTTCTCCAGTTCGCGCATATTGACGACGTCGAAGCAAATCTGGATGAAGCCGGGGTCGCCCCAGTAGCGGCCTTCGTAGATCTTGCGCGGGGTGCGGTCGAGGGCCTGCACCAGCTCGATGGTGCCGGAGCCGTAGAGGCCTGCAAACGGGCCCGTGTGCGGCGTGGAACGCCCCAACAGGACACGGCGGTAGTGCTGCTCGCCGCCCCGGAGCGTGTGCCAGTCGCTGAACGTGCCGTTCTTGTCGTACAGGATCGTGTCGTAACCGAAGATGTCCTGATAGACGGGCAGCGACTTGTCGATGTCGGAGACGCCAATCATTGCGCCCACGATGCCGCCGGAGTAGCGGTTCTCATCGATGAAAATGTAGTTGTCCTCCACCACCTGGAAGCAGTTGCCGGCCGGGTCGTGGATGTAGAAGGTGGGCAGACCGCGCGGGTCGGTGAATATCGGGGTGATGTCCCGGTATTTCTGGGTCAGTTCCTCGTGGTAGGCCGCAATGTTGTGGCTTTTGATCTTGGCGACGAAGATGCCCAAATCGCCGATTTGGATGTCAAAAGAGATGGGTTGCGGCTTGCGTTCCGAGTATTGCCAAATCTCAAAACCGCCACCGCCCTGGAGGTTGGCGGCGATGCAAGCGTGACGGCGTTGGGGCTGGTTGCCCGTGTAGGGGAGCATCAGCTCCGCCACGGTGTCGTCCTCCAGCATCCGGACATTCATCTGGAACATATCGGCATACCATTTCCACGACTTCACCATATCTTCCGTCCCGATGCCGACCTGTTGAATTCCTACAATATTATAACTTCGCATTGTACTAATTTTTTGAGCCGCAAAGATAATAAATTTGTATCTTTGCCGCCTCAAAAAAAATTAAAAGATGAAATATAGTAAAATCTTTGCTATCTTGTTTGCAGTGATGATGATAAACAGTTTCGTCATCGCTCAGAACACCAAGACGAAAACGTCAACGGTGCAGGTAAATTTGGAAAATAACACATTCAAGCACGTAGATTTGATCAATTCATACGGCAACGAACGGAAAGTTTTTGCTTCCGCCGACATTGTGAATGACCAGTTCACGATGAACCTGGATCTGGAAAACGATATCTATCGTTTCGATTTCGGCAACGACAACTACTTCCTCTACGTGGTGAAACCTGGCGAAAATGTCAAGTTGACCCTGAATGCGGAAGACTTGCAGGTCGTGCCGGCTGTGACGGGCTCACCCTCTATGACTTTCGTGCAGGAGGCCACTCGGTACACGTCGCGCAAGAAAGTTGTCGTTGACAGCCTTAACGCGGCCCTGCAGGTGGATCCCAAGCAGGTCTATTGGAGCCGCTTGGCCCAGAATATCAATTTCTACACCCAAACCAACGACGATGTGGACAACTACATCAGCGAGACGTACAAGTCGGCAGAGTCGCTGGCTGCACTCTGCCAGCAGACTGCCCCTTCCGGCAAGGTGAAGGGCTCCGATATGGAGACGTTCACCACTGCCGCCACCAAGGCACTCAAGGACATAGACAACAACTACCGCCCCTTTGCCAACTATCTTGAGAATGTCGGCAATTACTATAATTTCACCGATGGAAGAGAGTCGGGACATTCTGATTATTATGCCAAACTGGACAGTTATATCCAGAGAGTCAATGCTCGCCATCAACTGGCCCAAAACTCCTTGGGCTCCTATATGGATAAGGTTCAGAAACTTATTGCCGACCGCGACAGTCTGGTCTATAATGACTTGATGGGGCAGAAGAAGAACGCCAATGCCTGGACCGCCCGTGTCATCGCGCTGGTTGAGCAGTATGTGCGGCCTAATATGGACAAGAGCGCCGAGTTTGCCCGCCAAGCGGAAGGGCAGAAGAGCAAGGGCTCGGAACTGGTCACCGACGCCCAGCAGATACTGCGCGACGTTATCAATGTGTACCAGAAGCAATATAATGAGACGGACGCTTACCTGAACAGCAAGATCATCGACCTGATCAAAAACAACAAGGACGACATTGCCGCTCTGATGTTTGTGGATATGTTCCCGCGCGAGCAGAACGCCGCCCTCCACGAGGAGGTGGTGCGCGCCCTGCACGTTACCAACCCCAATCATCCCATTGTGAAGGAGCGCTGGAATATCCTCAACTCTCCCGCGGGCAAGACCTCCATCGGCGCCCTGGCTCCCGAGCTCGCTTTCCCGGATCCCGACGGCAACATCCGCAAGCTCTCCGACCTGCGCGGCAAGGTGGTGCTCATCGACTTCTGGGCCTCCTGGTGCGGTCCCTGCCGCCGCGAGAGCCCCAACGTGCGCAACGTCTATGCCAAATACCACGACAAGGGCTTCGAAGTGTTCAGCGTCTCCCTCGACCGTGACGCCAACAACTGGAAGAAGGCCATCAAGGACGACAAGCTGGTGTGGCCTAACCACGTCAGCGACCTGAAATACTGGTCCTCCGAGGCTGCCGCCATCTACGGTGTGCGCTCTATTCCTAGTATGTTCCTCCTCGACCGCGAGGGCCGCATTGTGGCCAAAGACTTGAGAGGCGAGGCTCTGGAAAGAGCGGTGAAGCAGCTGCTGGAACAGTAATCTGTTTTGTTTGAAAAGATTTACTCAATTAAATAATATTATTAACCAAATTAAAAGCTTTTATGGAAGAAAATCTCGTAAAGTATGTATGGATCGTGTTTTGCGCATCCATCGTCGCGCTGGGTTTCGCGTTCTTCTTCTATCGCAGAATGCTGAAGGAAGACGAGGGCACTCCCACCATGCGTGAAATCGCCTCGCACGTCCGCAAGGGTGCTATGGCTTACCTAAAACAGCAGTACAAGGTAGTGACCATCGTGTTCATAGTCCTTGCGGTGCTGTTCTTCATTATGTCGATCTTTGACCTGCAGAACGGCTGGGTCTGGTTCGCTTTCCTGACCGGCGGTTTCTTCTCCGGTTTGGCAGGCTTCCTCGGTATGAAGACCGCTACATACGCCTCCGCGCGTACCGCCAATGGCGCTCGCCAGAGCCTTAACAAGGGTTTGCAGATCGCCTTCCGCAGCGGTGCTGTTATGGGCTTGACGGTCGTTGGCCTCGCGTTGCTCGACGTCTCCGTGTGGTTCTTCATCCTCGACCATTTCATTCCGGAGGATCACCATCTCGTGATCATCACCACCACGATGCTGACCTTCGGTATGGGTGCTTCCACGCAGGCGTTGTTCGCCCGTGTGGGCGGCGGTATCTACACCAAAGCCGCTGACGTGGGTGCCGACCTCGTGGGCAAGACCGAATACAACATCCCTGAGGACGACCCGCGCAACCCCGCCACCATCGCCGACAACGTGGGCGACAATGTGGGTGACGTGGCTGGTATGGGTGCTGACCTGTACGAGTCTTACGCCGGCTCTATCCTCTCCACGATGGCCCTCGGTGCTGCCGCTTTCGCTACCCTCGGTGCCGAAATGCAGATGCGCTCCATCCTCGCTCCTATGATGATTGCCGCCGTCGGCGTGATCCTCTCCGTGATCGGTATCTTTATGGTTCGCACCAAGGAAGACGCCACGATGACCGAACTGCTCAAGGCCCTGAGCCGCGGTACCAACACCGCCGCCTGCCTTATCGCAGTGGCTACGTTCTGCATTATGTATGTGCTCTTCAAAGATTCCACCGACATCGTTTGGTGGCAGGTCTCCCTCTCTGTGGTGGTGGGTCTGCTCGCCGGCGTGATTATCGGTAAGTCAACGGAATACTACACCTCCCAATCCTTCAAACCGACACAGAAGGTCGCTGAGGCATCCCAGACGGGTCCTGCCACGGTCATCATCTCCGGTATCGGCTTGGGTATGATCTCCACGGTCATTCCGGTGCTCACCATCGGTGTGGCTATCATCCTCGCTTATTTGTGCGCCAACGGTTTCCAAATCGAATTCAACGCCATCAACCTCTCCAAGGGTCTGTATGGTATCGGTATTGCAGCCGTGGGTATGCTCTCCACGTTGGGTATCACCTTGGCTACTGACGCTTATGGTCCTATCGCCGACAATGCCGGTGGTAACGCCGAGATGAGCGGCTTGGATCCTGAGGTTCGTAAACGTACCGACGCTTTGGACGCTCTCGGCAACACCACTGCCGCTACTGGCAAGGGCTTCGCCATCGGTTCTGCCGCTTTGACCGCCCTCGCGCTGCTCGCCTCCTACGTGGAAGAGATCAAGATTGCTCTCGTGCGTATTGGTACCGACACCCTCGACCTTGGCAATCGCGTAGTTGAAACCGCTCAGGCATCCCTGATCGACTTTATGGAATACTACAATGTCTCCCTGATGAACCCGAAGGTGCTCGTGGGTGTCTTCATCGGTTCTATGATGGCCTTCCTGTTCTGCGGTCTCACGATGAATGCCGTGGGTCGCGCCGCCCAGAAGATGGTGGAGGAAGTGCGTCGTCAGTTCCAGGAGATCAAGGGCATCCTCACCGGTGAGGGTACGCCCGACTACGCCCGTTGCGTGGCCATCTCCACGAAAGGTGCTCAGCACGAGATGCTGCTGCCCTCCATCCTCGCCATTTTGGCTCCCATCGTCACGGGTCTGATCCTCGGCGTGGCCGGCGTGCTCGGTCTGCTGGTGGGCGGTCTCGGTGCCGGTTTCGTGCTGGCTATCTTTATGGCCAATGCCGGCGGTGCTTGGGACAATGCCAAGAAGTATGTCGAGGAAGGCAACTTCGGCGGCAAGGGCTCCGACAACCACAAGGCTACCGTGGTGGGCGACACCGTGGGCGATCCTTTCAAGGACACCTCCGGCCCGTCCCTGAACATCCTCATCAAGCTGATGAGTATGGTCAGCATCGTAATGGCCGGCCTGACTGTGGCCTGCCACCTGCTGTAGTAGTGGTAAAGACGTCTTTTAAGACGTCTCTAAACCAACCGAATAAAAAAAACGGGACATCGCAAAGATGCCCCGTTTTTTTGTGCCATTAAAAATATAGATGTTAAAATGCGTAGCGAACGCCGAAGTTCACCATACCCCAGTCGAAGGTGTGGTCGAGGTTGACCTCGTTGTTGAACAGGAAACGGTATCCAGGACGCACGTCCAGTTGCAAGGTGAGCGGGATGTCGAACTTGTATTCCAGGCCGAGAATGCTGTGGGCGCCGAATTTGCCCATAACGTCACGGACCTGTACTCCTTCCCTGTAGGAGAGATAATATGACACTTGCGGGGCAAAACTGATGCCGAGACTGATGCCACCTCCCACGAAACCGTACAGCCCCTTCACAAAGTGCCCCTCATACATATAACTCTGCGCAATCTCCATAGACCAGCAGGAGGAACCATAGCCGGCTACGTAGTTGTAGTTGTACTTGGTGCCCAAGTCAAACTGCATAGCAAAGTGGTCGGTGGGGAAGGTCTTGTATGTGAAAGCCACCATCGTGCCGACCGTTTCGCCGACGCTGTGCCGGTAAGGGGCCTGCGCGTTGGACTGTGACGTGGCCGCCACCATAACAATGACGAATAGTGCAATGAACTTGATTTTTCTCATAGCGATTTGGTTTTTGGTTAGTAGTTTCTTTTTCTCTGTTTTTGAGGGCGGCAAAAATATAAAAATTGTAAAATGACAGGTTATCAACAGCGTTTTCAAAAATCATCATTCCTAATTTGCTGATTTGATTTTTTTTCCAAAAAATTATAAACATCGTATTGTTAAAAAGGTTATTTTTGCAAAAGCAAATTCAACCTTGACGATAATGAGAAAAGGCTATTGTTTCACCCTCATCCTGTTCCTCTTGTACTTTTGTGCGGGCGGCCTTTTCGCACAATCGTACAACGTCCCCTCATCGGGCACGCAGACGGTGACGATGTGTTCAGGAACCATCTACGATCCCGGCGGCACGGGCAATTATCCCAATAGCTGCTCGGGGAAGCTGATTGTCAACTCCTCCTCGTCGAATTGCCTGATGCATCTGCAAGGGACCTATAACACGGAGAATTCGTATGACCATATATACATATATGAAGGGGCGGGCACGAACGGCACCCTGCTCGGCAGCTATATGGGACAGGGAAATATTGACATCATCACCCAGAGCAGCACCGTGACCGTATCGTTTACCTCCGATGGCAGCGTGACCTATTCGGGCTTCCAGCTATCGGTCTCCTGTTTGTGCGGTTGTGAGAATATCGGTGTCCCCAGAAACGTGGTGCTGCAGAGCCTTTCGGGCGGCCTGCAGGTCAACTGGAATGCAGGCCTGGACCCGTCGATAACCTCCTATTATCTGGAGTATGGTTTCCGCGGTTTTACGCCGGGCAGCGGCACTGGAGTGTGGGTGACCGGCACCAGCTACCTCATTCCCAACATTGTGCCCGGCCAGGAATACGAGGTGCACATCTATTCCGACTGCGGTAGCGATGGCCTTATCACCAACGAAGAATATGCCACCGGAATCCTTACCTATAATTATAATGTCCCCTCTTCGGGCACGCAGACCATCACGATATGTTCGGGAACCATCTTTGACCCGGGCGGCACGGGTGACTATTCCAATAGCTGCTCAGGCATATTGGTCGTGCAGCCGGCCACTCCGGGCTGTGTGGTGCATATCCAAGGCAGCTATGAAACGGAGAGCAGCTATGATAAACTGTACGTCTATGAAGGTGTGGGTGTAGGAGGAACACTCTACGACACCTACTCGGGACAGGGCAATGTGAACATCACCTCCCAAACCGGCGCCTTGACTCTGAAGTTCACCTCCGACGGCAGTGTGGTCAAGTCGGGCTTCGAGTTGCAGGTCACCTGCACAGGCGGATGTGCCTGCGGTGGATCGCCCGTCAATGCCGTCCCCCATTACACGAACAACGGCCTGCACGTCACGTGGAATGCCAGCCTGGACCCCTCCGTGACCAGCTATTTTGTGGAATACGGATTGGCAGGGTTTACGCCCGGCAGCGGCACGGGTGCCTGGGTGACCGGCACCAGCTGTGATATCAACGGCCTCGTCATTGGCCAAAACTATGAGGTGCACGTCTATTTCGACTGCGGTCAGGACGGTGTCACCACCAACGAGTCCTATTCGTCATTTGTCACCTGTATGCCCGACACCTCTTCCTGCATCGACCTGACCACACTGACGGGCCCCAACATCTTGTGCCAGTACGGCACTTTCAGCAATCCCTATCTGAATACGGGTGTGGTTGACAATGGTTGGCAGACACAGTCCAGCCGCCATACCGTCAACTTGGTGCAGGCCACCGATCCGCGGACGGCCGGTCTTCTCAACATCCTGCCTCCTTGTGAAAAGTATTCTGTCCGTTTGGGCAACTGGAGCACGGGAGCGCAGGCGGAGAGCATCACCTACACCTTCCACGTGGACACCAACGATGCAGCCATTCTCTTGCTGAAATACGCTGCCGTGCTGCAAGACCCTGACCATACCGCCTCGGAACAACCCCGCTTTAAGTTCGAGCTGCTCGACCAGAGCGGTGCGCTGGTGGACCCCACCTGCGGTGCCGCCGACTACATCGCCAACCAGTCGCTGGGCTGGAATCTCGCCGGCAGCAATGTCTTGTGGAAGGATTGGACCACTGTGGGCACAGACCTGAGCGCTTACCACGGGCAGAACATACGGGTGCGTCTCACCACCTACGACTGCGATCAGAGCGGACACTACGGCTATGCCTATTTCCACCTGAATTGCAAGAAGAAGAATATCACTGTCGAATCGTGTGGCGAGACAACCACCAACACCTATTCCGCCCCGTCGGGATTCAACTACCAATGGTATTACCAGAGCGCCCCGAACAATGTCATCTCCACCCAGCAGGCGGTGACGGTGCCTCCCGGCAACGACCGTCTCTGCTGCAGGGTCATCTCGCTCAACAACCCCAACTGCTTCTTCACGCTCTGGACCTCTTTGACCTCGCGTTATCCGATGGCTGACTTCACCACTACGAACACGCCTTGCTCCTATGAGTATGTGTTTGACAACCAGAGTTTCGTCTCCTCCAGCCAAATGGTGGTCGCCCCCACAGGAGAATCCTGCGAATCAGCCTACTGGGACTTTGGCGACGGTACCACCTCCAACGATTTTGCACCCACCCACACCTTCCCCGGGCCCGGCAACTATAACGTGACGATGGTAGCAAGAATCAACAACGGCCAGTGCACCGACACGCTCACCGCTGTGGTGAATGTGCTGGAGCACCAAGTGACCGGCGCGGTGATCGACACCGCCGTATGCGTGCAATACCAGTGGAACGATAGTCTCTACCAGCAGTCGGGCACCTTTGTGCGCCATTTCCAGGCTGCCAACGGCTGCGACAGCGCCGTGACCCTGCACTTGACTGTTCGCCAGCCCGTCACATCGGCATTCTCTGCCGCTGAGTGTGGCAGCTACACCTGGAACGGCCAGACGTACCAGCAGTCGGGCAACTATGTGCAGCATTTCCAGAATGTGCACGGCTGTGACAGTGCGGTGACGTTGCACTTGACCATTCACCAGCCGGCGACTTCCACCTTCTCGGCCACCGCTTGCAGCAGCTACACCTGGAACGGGCAGACCTACACGCAATCGGGCGACTATGTGCGGCACTTCCAGACCTCGCACGGCTGCGACAGTACCGTGACGCTGCACTTGACCATTCATCAGCCGGCAACATCAGCCTTCTCGGCTGCCGAATGCAGCAGCTACATCTGGAATGGCCAGACCTACACGCAGTCGGGAGACTATACACAGCATTTCCAGACCTCCCACAGCTGTGACAGCACCGTGACGTTGCACTTGACTATTCACCAGCCGGCCGCCACGGAATTCGCCGACGCCAACTGTATGCGCTATCAGTGGAACGGGCAAGACTACACACAGTCGGGCGACTATGTGCAACATTTCCAGACGGTGCACGGCTGCGACAGTGCCGTGACGCTGCACCTGACCATTCTCCAGACGGTGTCGGAACACATCGAGGCTAATGCCTGCGACAGCTTCTCTTGGAACGCCGAGACCTACACCGAGTCGGGCGACTACACCCGACAGTTCACCTCGTTCGAGGGCTGCGACAGTGTGGTGACCCTGCATTTGACGATATCGCCCACAACCTTTGTGGAGATTGAGGACGTGGCCTGCGAAGGGAAGCCCTACCGCCGCTACGGGTTTGACGTGCCGGCCGAGCAAACAGTGGGCCGCGACAGCCTGAGGCTGGAAAAGCTGGTGCAGAGCAGCGCGGGCTGCGACAGCACGGTGACTTTGCGCCTGACCATCGCGGACACCGCCTTGACAGTGGTCTCTTCCGCGACGAATCTTTGCGACGAGCCCTTCGTTGAAATCTCAGCCGAAGGTGCGATGTCGCAGTACCGCTGGAACACGGGCGAGACATCACAATCCATTATGGTGAACAATCCGGGAGTCTATAGCGTCACCGTGAGCGATGCTGACTGCTCCGTCTCCAAAGGTGTGACCATTGAGCCCTGTATGGTGGACATCATACTCCCCAACACCATCACTCCGAGCAATCGCGACAATCTGAACGACTGTTTTGAACTGAGCCCTGTCTTCCAGAGCCAGATGTCCGATTTTTCCATCCGGATATTCGACCGTTGGGGCAATGTGGTTTTCGCATCCCGCGACAAAGGATTCCGGTGGGGTGGGGAAGTGAACGGGAATCTGATTCCCAACACAATGTACAACTATGTCATCCAATACAAAGATCTGTATGGGGAACAGTTTGTGCTGAAAGGGAACCTGCTGGTGTTGTAAATATGAACTTGTCACACATAAAAAAAGCGGTCTGGTGACCGCTTTTTCTATAATTGCATAATTGTAAAACAACTATTTCAGTTTCTGGCTCAGCACCTTGAGCATATCCTCGGTCATAGAGGCCAGGTCGTATTGCGGCTTGAAGCCCCACTCCTCGCGGGCGCAGTGGTCGTCCATCTGGTTGGGCCAGGAGTCGGCGATATTCTGGCGCAGCTCGTCATATTTGTACTCCATTTTGAAGTCGGGGATGTGCTTTTTGATTTCGGCATAAATCATCTCCGGTTCAAAGCTCATAGCCGTGATGTTGAAGGAGTTGCGGTGCACGAGTTTGGCGGGGTCGGCTTCCATCAGGTCGATGGCGGCCTTCAGGGCGTCGGGCATATACATCATATCCATATAGGTGCCCTTCGCGATGGGACAGGTAAATGTCTCGCCCTTCACGGCGGCGTAGTAGATTTCCACGGCGTAGTCGGTAGTGCCGCCGCCGGGGAGCGTCACGTTGGAGATGAGGCCCGGGAAGCGGACGGAACGGGTGTCCACGCCGAAACGTTTGAAGTAGTAGTCGCTGAGCAGCTCACCGGTGACTTTGGTGACACCGTAGATGGTCTTCGGACGCTGGATGGTGTCCTGGGGCGTCATATCGTGCGGGGTGTCGGGGCCGAATGCACCGATGGAACTCGGGGTGAAGAGGGCGCAGCCGAACTCGCGGGAGACCTCCAGGCAGTTGAGCAACGCACCGATGCCCACGTTCCAGCCCAGCATCGGGTTGGCCTCCGCCTTGGCGGAGAGGATGGCGGCGAGGTTGTAGATGGCGTCGATGTTGTACTTCTTCACAGCGTCGGCAATCTCCTGGCCGTTGGTGGCATCAATCTTGCAGGAAGGACCGGCATTGGCAAGTTCTCCTTTGAGAGGATAAATCATATCGGCAGCGACCACGTTGTCTGTGCCGTATTCTTTGCGCAAGGCAGGTGTCAGCTCGGAACCGATTTGTCCGCAGGCACCAATGACTAATATCTTTTTCATATCTTGATTTGTTAGTGAAAAAATAGCGTAGTTTTTTGAGCGCGCAAAAGTACAAAAAAAATGTATCTTTGCACCCGTTTTTAAAAACCCAAATTATGATATATTTAGACAACTCCGCTACTTCTTATCCCAAGCCTAAAGAGGTGTATGACTTTATGGACAGCTTCTACCGCGAACACGGTGTCAGTCCCGGCCGCGCCGGCTACGACGCTGGTATTGAGACCGGTGAGTTGCTGACCGACACCCGTCGTCTTCTCTCCCGTCTCTTCAACGGCGGTGCCAAGGTCGATGAGCGTCGTCTCACCTTCAGCTATAACGCCACGGATTCGTTGAATATCCTCATCCAGGGTCTTGCACAGAAAGGGATGCACGTCATCACCACGATGCTGGAGCACAACTCCGTGCTTCGCCCCCTCTACTGCCTTGAGCAGCAGGGCATCATTGAGGTGACTTACCTGCCCTTTGACGAGGCTGGCTATGTGCACCCCGACGATTTCAAGAAGGCCATCAAGCCCAACACCAAGATGGTGGTCTGCACCCAGTGCTCCAACGTTATCGGCACTGTGCAGCCTATCAAGGAGATTGGCAAGGTCTGCAAGGAAAACGGTCTGATTTTCGTGGTGGACGGCAGCCAGGGCGCGGGTGCTGTGGAGATGAATATGCTTGAATACGGCGTGGACGCCTACGCTTTCACGGGCCACAAGTGCCTGATGGGACCCACCGGCATCGGCGGCTCCTACGTAGCCGAGGGCGTGGAGGTTCGCCAGACCCGCTTCGGCGGCACGGGCGTGCGCTCCGCCGTGCGTACCCACCTCGACGAATATCCCTACCGCCTCGAAGCCGGCACGATGAATATGCTCGGCATCAGCGGCCTCTACCGCGGCGTGAAGTGGATTGAGGAAAAGGGTATCCAGAATATCCACGACCAGGAGATGAAACTCTGGAAACGTCTTGTGGACGGCGTCCGCAACGTGGAAGGTGTCACCGTCTATTGCGCCACCTCCGTCGAGAACCAGAACCCCGTGCTCTCCCTCAACGTGCGCGGATTTGAAGCTATGGACGTGGGCACTATGCTGGATGTGGACTATGACATCGCCTGCCGTACCGGCCTGCAGTGCGCCCCGCTGGTGCACGAACGCATCGGCACGCTGCCCGTGGACGGCACCGTCCGCCTCAGCGTCGGCGCCTTCAACACCGAGGAGGAAATCGATGTCTGCATCAACGCCATCAAGGAAATCGCCGCGTTGAAAAACTAAGCATCCTTGAATCAGAAAAACAGAAAATGGGTCGGGCATCTGGCCGTGTTGGCCGTGTATGTCATCTTCGGCATCAATCCGAACTGCTCCAAGGCCGTTGTGCCCGACTATATAACCCCACAAGCCTTTACCGCCGCCCGAATGCTGTTCGGTGCGGCGGCTTTTTGGATATTGTCGCCCTTCTTTTCCCGACAGCGGGTTGACAGAAAAGATGTATGGGTGTTCCTGGTCGGCGGCATCGTGCTGGCCGGCACCCTGATTGCCTTTGCCGAGGCCTTCCGCTACACCTCGCCCTGCTACGTGTCGCTGGTCTCGGCCACCAGTCCGCTGCTGGTGATGCTGATGGCCGCGCTCTTCCTGCGCGAGCCCATCTCCTTGCGCAAAAGCGCGGGCGTCTTCGTCGGCATCGCCGGCGCCCTGATGATTGTGCTCTTCTCCTGGAAAATCGACGCCAACGCCTCCCCGATGGGCATCCTCCTCTGCTTCGTCAATATCCTCTTCTACGCCTCCTATCTGCTCGTCACCCGCACGATTTCCCAAAAGTACCACCCTGTGACGCTGATGAAATGGATGTTCCTGATCGGAAGCGTGTGCTGTATCCCGATGGCCCTGCCCACGCTGCACGACGTGCCTATGCTGCACGGCCCTGTGCCCGTGGCGGCGTGGCTCAACCTGTTCACCGTGCTCATCTTCTCCACGGTGGTGGCCTATTTCCTGCTCCCGATAGGCCTGCGCTACCTGCGGCCCACCACGGTCAGTATGTACAGCAACCTGCAACCTCTTGTGACTGCCGTGGTGGCCATCGCGGTGGGGCAGGACATCTTCACCTGGAACAAACCGGTGGCCCTGCTGCTCATCGCCACAGGCGTGTATCTTGTCACCACCAGCCGCGCCAAAGGGGACGCGCCGGCAGAGAAGAAGTGAGTTCTGGAATTAATGTAATAAGAAAGATGTTAATCTCCCAGTAGCAAGACCGCTACGACTGCCAGTATCCAACGGTCGGGGATAGTCTCGAAATACAGGAGCTTCTCGCCCCATTGGTTTTCGAGGCGGAGCGTCAGACCGTCGAGATAAAACAGTTTCTCACCCCATTGGTCCTTGAGGCGTATGGTAAGCCCGTCGAAATAGAGGAGTTTGTCGCCCCAGCGGTCCTTCTCGCGCACCGTGTTGCCCTCAATGTAGAGCAGCTGCCGCCCCCATTGGTCCTTCTCGCGGACTGTGTTGCCGTCGAAGTAGAAGAGCTTCTCGCCCCATTGGTCCTTATTACGGATGGTGTTGCCATCCACATACACGAGTTTCTCGCCCCAACGGTCTTTTTCCCGGATGTATTGGGCGGAAAGGGTCTGTATAGTAAGCAGAATGAGCAGGAGGGGGGAGAGCGTTTTCATAATGAAAGCTTGTGATTATAACATCGCCAGGGCGGCGGAACGGGCGTCCTGGATGGTGTCATTGACACTCATCGGTCGCTTGCAGCTGCCGGCCACGAAAAGTCCCTCCTGCGATGTAAGATTGTCGTTCAGATGCTCGTCCTTGCTCTGGGCAAAACCGTAGAGCCCGTCAATGCCTGTGGCCTTCGCCAGTTGTTGCGTGCCGTCGGAGGCGCACATTCCCACCATCAGCACGAGCAGGTCGGTGTTCATATTCAGCGGCAGACCCATCAGCGTGTCCTCGGCCTTGAGCTGCACGCGGCCGTCGTAAGTGGCCGCCGCCTCGGAGATACGCCCGCGCACAAAACGGACATTGTACTCCTCCTGGGCTGTGCGGTACATTTCCTCAAAGCCCTGTCCCCACATTCTCAAGTCCATATAGAAAATGTGGACGTTGGTGGTGGGGGAGAGTTTCCGGACCTCGATGGCCTGCTTGACGGCGGTGACGCAGCACACTTTGGAGCAGTAGTTGTTGCCGCTCTTCTCGTCGCGTGAGCCCACGCACTGCAGGAAGACAATCTGCTTGGGCGTGTCGCCCATCGTGTTGACGATGCGCCCCTCTTTGACCATCTTCTCCAGATCAAGCGAGGTGATGACACCCTTGTAGATGCCGTAGCCGAGTTCCTCTTTGCGGGAGGCGTCAAACACTCGGTATCCGGTGGTCAGCAGCACCTGGTCGAAGGTCTGCCGGCTGCCCTTGTCGTCCGTCACTTGCCACCCGCCATCTTGGCGCTGCAGGCCGGTGACGGCCGTTTGCACGAGAAGGGTGATATTGGGGTGCTGCAGCTTCGCTTCCAGCTGGTCGGCAAGCTCCTCCGCCGAGGAGAAATCGGGAAACAGCATCGCCTTGTTGCGGATGTTGGTGAGGGGGCGTTCCTCTTTTTCGAAAAGGGTGACCTTATGTTGAGAGGCCAGGATGCTGGCGGCTTCAATGCCGGCAGGACCGGCTCCTATGATGGCTATGTTCTTCATTTTGTCAGTTGGAATGATGAATGATATGTTTGGTGTGGTTTATACTTTAAGTACAGAGGGCTTGTCGGGCATAGCAAGCAGCTGTCCGTCAGCGCCTTTGTATTTGGAATCGGGGTCGTAGGGTATGCCAATCTTGTTGAGCAGGCTTTCACACTGCACCTGATGAATTTGAAGGCCAAGTTGCCAAGGATCATATCCTAACAGAAGGCCGGCCAGTTCCTCGTAGGTGAGGACAGGGATGCCGTAGCCCTCCTTGTCGTAGGTCTTGTGCTCCATCTCGGCGATGGTGTACTGCCATTTGTCGAGGAACATTGCGCAGCCCGGACAGTTGGCGACGATGAAATCGGGCTCGTAGGGTTCCATCGACTCGAATTTCTTCTTGGAATTGGCCACCGAGTAGCCGCGGTTTTCCTGCACAAGATACTGGCGGAAGCCAAAGCCGCAGCAATGGCGGCGCTCGGGGTAGTCAATCACCTCGCCGCCCCAGGCCTCAATCATACCGGCCAGCACGTACGGGAACTCCGCGTTGCCGATGCCGTGCTTGGGGAAGATCTTGGCGTAGTGGCAGCCGATATGCTCCACGCCGCGTAAGGGCTTGCCCGTGAAACGGTTCACAAGCTGGTATTTCATCTTCTCCTTCAGGTCGAAGCGGAACTTGTAAATCAGGTCGGAAGGGTGGACGATGTTCTTGGGAATCTCGAACTCACGACCGGTGGCCTTGCGCAGGTATTGGCGGGCCTGCTCCAGCAGTTCCGGACTCTCGTTCCACTTCTCAATAATCTCAGTCATCACCCCGAAGGAGGTGACGCACGAGGGCACATAGTTCTCGTAACCGCGCTCGGTCATCAGCGAGAAAAGACGCGCCACCACCGTCATCGTGGTCTCAAATGGCACCACGTCGGCGTGATATCCGATGCCCGAACAGGTGTGCTGGTGCGAGGAGTCATAGATGTCCTTGCCCAAGTCGTTGCGCAAAATGTTGAGGAATGCCGCCTCCGACCCCGGGAAGAAGGTCTGCCGTATGCAGCTTCTCTCATAGAAAAAACGGTCGTCGGCTATCTCTTTTTGATACTCGTTCCAATATCGTTTCATTGACTTCGTGTTGTTTTTATAGAGCGGCAAAAATACAAAAAAAACGTATCTTTGCCCCTCAAAAAATTAGAATATGAAAAGACTCCTGACCCTCGTATTGTTCTGTGGACTTTTGTCCCCTCTTTTCTGCCAAAATGCAGACCAAGCCAACCCCGATTTGAACCTGGATGCCGTCTACACGGCGCCGACCGAGCCTGATGTGCAGGCCAAGTTGGCCCAGTGGCAGGACCTCAAGTTCGGGATGCTCATCCATTGGGGGCTCTACGCGGTGCCCGGCATCGTGGAATCGTGGTCCATCTGCTCGGAGGACGAGGAGTGGATTCCGCGCGACAGCACGATGCGCTACGACGACTACAAACGCTGGTACTGGAGCCTGAACAAGATGTTCAATCCCCGCCAGTTCGACCCCGACCAGTGGGCCCAAGCCGCCCGCCGCGCCGGTATGAAGTATGTGGTTTTCACCACCAAGCACCACGACGGATTCGCGATGTTTGACACCAAGTACAGCGATTTCTCCATCGCCAAGGGTCCCTTCGCCGACCATCCCAAGGCCGACGTGGCCAAGTATGTGTTCGATGCCTTCCGCCGCCAGGGAATGATGGTGGGAGCCTATTTCTCCAAGCCCGACTGGCACTCGCAGGACTACTGGTGGGATCGCTACGCCACCCCCGACCGTCACGTGAACTACAAAATTGCCAATCATCCTTATCGCTGGAATAGATATAAAGACTTTGTTTTCAATCAGATAAATGAGATTACCTCAAACTATGGTAAAATTGACATCCTCTGGCTCGACGGCGGCTGGGTGCGTGCCCCGAAGGAGGATGTCGATATGGACCGCATCGCCAAGATGGCCCGCCAGAACCAGCCCGGACTGCTCATCGTGGACCGCACGGTGACGGGCAAATACGAGAACTACCGCACGCCCGAGAAGATGATCCCCGACCGCCCGCTCTCGTATCCGTGGGAGACCTGTGTGCCGCTGAGCAAGGACTGGGGCTACGTGCCCGGCGCGGAGTTCAAGACCCCCCAGCAGATTCTCAATATGCTGGTGGAGGTGGTGGCCAAGGGCGGCAGCCTGCTGCTCGGCGTGGGGCCCACGCCGTCAGGGGTTATCGAACCCGTGGTGGTGGAACGCCTGAACGCGATAGGGGAGTGGCTGCAGGCCAACGGCGAGGCCATCTACAGTAGCCGCACGCTGCCCCTCTGCAACGAGGGCAACCTCTGGTTCACCCAAAGCAAGGACACCCGCTACAAATACGCCATCCTCGTGGTGGACGACCCACGCACAGCCTCCAAGACTCTGCAATGGCATTTCAACCTGCCCGTCAAGAAGGGCGAGATGGTGCTGCTGGGCACCGGCGAGACCCTGAAATACAAGGTCAAGGGCGGCCAGGTGGAGGTTACGCTTCCCGCTTCCGCACTTGTCACGGGAATGCCTGTGGTGCTGAAGTATAACTAAAACAGTCACTTGTAAATGAAGCTCTCGGTATCCCACAAGGAAATCTGGCAGATTACCCATCCCATCATCTTCGGAAATCTGGCCCAAACCCTCATCGTGCTGGTGAACACCATCTTCCTCGGTCACGTGGGCGCGGCGGAGCTGGGAGCGGCAATGATGGCCGGACTCTACTATCTGGTCTTCACCACCATCACCCAGGGCTTCTCCGTCGGCATCCAGATTATGGTGGCCAGAAGGCTGGGGGAGGGCAATATCGGAAGAATCGGCAAGATATTCGAGCACGGGCTCTATTTCTCGCTTCTGCTGGGCGTGTTGTTGTTGGGATTGTTGAACCTCTTCACCAAGACGCTCTTCGCCCATATCATCGAATCCCCCAACATTTATGCCTCTGCCCTCAGGTTTATGGATTTCCGGCAATGGGGTATTCTCTTTGTCAGCGTCAACTTCCTGTTCCGCGCCCTCTATGTCGGGCTTTCCAACACGAAAATCATCTCCATTACCACACTGCTGATGGCGGGGGTGAACATCTTCTTCGATTATGCGCTCATCTTCGGCCATTTCGGATTCCCTGAAATGGGCGTGGCCGGCGCAGGCCTCTCGTCCGTACTGGCCGAAATCACCGCTTTCATCACCTTCTTTGCCTACACCTTCATCAAACTTCCCTATAAAAACTACAACCTCTTCACGTTCGAGAAATTCGACGGCGGACTGCTCAAGTCCGTGCTCCGCATCTCGCTGCCCACGATGTTCCAGCGGCTCGTCTCCTTCGGGTCGTGGTTCCTGTTTTTCGCGATGATTGAGCATCTGGGCGAGGAGGAAATGGCCATCTCGGGCATTGTGCGCAGTGTGTATATGCTCTGTACCCTGTCGGTGTTCGCTTTCGGCACCACGGCCAACACGGTGACCAGCAGGCTCATCGGGGCCGGCAAAACCGACGAGATTCCTCATACCCTGCGCCGCATCCTGAAGATGTCGCTGCTCATTTTGCTCCCCATCCTCGTATTCTTCGTCCTCTGCCCGCAACAGATAGCCTCCATCTACACCGACGATGCCGCGTTGGCCCTGAAGTCGGTGCCTGTTTTGTACACTATCTATGTTGGCGCCGTCGTGATGGCCGCCGCAATGATCTATTTCGAGTTCGTTTCGGGAACCGGGAACACCTTCCTCGCCCTGGTGATGGAGACGGGTGTCCTGGTGTTTTACATTATTTACATATATCTGGCCACACAGGTGTTCTGCTTCCCCATCCGTTGGGTTTGGTGCTCCGAGTGGGTGTACAGTGTCCTGATGCTGGTCGCCTCGCTGGTGTTTATGAAAATACACCCCTGGCGCGAGAAAACCGTTGTGGCTGTATAAGGTGAATCAGTCTTTCACACAACGTACGGTGTTGGCTTCACCTAAATTTCTATACTCCGTAAATACGTAAGGAAGATAAGTGTACATTCTTATAACTCTCTGAGTTACGTTGCCATAAACGTCCACGTAGCGATTAGAACAACAGAAATAGGCACTTGCGCGGTCATACACCACTTCACCGCCCACATCCGAATGGAAACTGCCACTGGGCAAAGCCGAAAATCCTGTGGCGTTATTTTGATCCTTGTACAAACCGATAAGGCAAGAATCATCCGTGAAAATGCCGCTGGTGCTCCATTCCTCCTGGGATGCCAAGGCCTTGGCTATGTTGGCGGAACTGTCTCCACACACATATTCACTTCTTCCTTTGACATAACTGAACAGCTGCTCCCACTCGGCATACGAAGGAATGTGCCAGCCGTTGGGGCAGATACCTTGTACGCCGCTCGGATTAGAATTGCTGCCCGAAGTGCCGTTCACGGCCGCGGGCCAATTGTAAAGATAGCCGTGCTGCTCAACCGCGGAATAGGTCGAAAACACAGGGTATCTGTATGCTGTGTCTCCGGTACAAGGTATGAGAGAACCGCAGTTTTGATAAATTCCCATATCGACACAACGGTGGTTGAGGAATATATCCCTTCCATCCGGATAATGGGTCACACGAAGGTTCTCCTTCATCCAGCATTGCTGACCGATTTTTACTGTGTTGTACACATTCCCGTCAATGTCGCTCACTGTGGGCGCATTTGGGCACGCAAAAGGATTGACGGTTGGAATGTCAGGGGTTGGCGCGATGGTGTCAGTCCCTGCTTGGGTGGTGTCAGGAGCCACAAGACTCGTGTCCTCAACAATGGGTGAGGCTGTGTCCACCACATCCACATTATGGAATGCCTCTATCAGCGAATCAATCTGAAGTTGTTGCTGGGCCAACTGTTGTGTGAGTTGGGATATGGAGTTCATCAATGCCGTATATTCAGATTGTGTAAGATAACCGGCGTCATTCTGAAATGCGCTTATCGCAGTAGGTATCTCAGGAATATTGGGCTTGTTGCGCAGACTGTTATAATCGCCATCAAATGTGGGGGGCAACTTGACAAAACTTCCTCCCGAGAGGAATATGGTGTCGTTGTGAATGCTGAGTACCTGTTGCTCCGTATAAGAGGTGATGTATCCCACATCATTCTGGAAAGCACTGATTTGGGAAGGGATGGCGGGCATCGTAGGGATGGAATCCATCGTAATGTACCCCATATCATTCTGGAAAGCACTGAGTTGGGAAGGAATGGTGGGCATCGTGGGGATGGAGTCCATCGTGATGTAACCCACATCGTTCTGGAATGCGCTGAGTTGGGAAGGGATGGCCGGTATCGTGGGAATGGAATCCATCGTGATGTATCCCATATCATTCTGGAAAGCACTAAGTTGGGAAGGGATGGCCGGTATCGTGGGAATGGAGTCCATCGTGATGTAGCCCATATCGTTCTGGAAAGCACTGAGTTGGGAAGGAATGGCCGGTATGGACGGAGTGTTTATAAGATCATTATAGTCTCCGCTGAAAGTGTTGCCAGCCCGCTCTGCATACATCGCATAGGGAACGCTCAGCAGCATCATTGTGCTGGAAATGGTATAATCGGTTCCACCATCGGGGTCCAGATCTGTTTTCAGGAAAAACTGGCCATTTTCCCACTGGATACTGTTAAACAATCCTTGTTGGACAGTCCCGTCTCCTATTTCAATGGTTAGCAGACCATTGGAGTTAGTCTGCCCGACCTGCGTCTCCACATATTCGACATTGCCGTTGATGTCGCCCGATAGTATGCTCACACGAATGCCGACCTGTGAATTCTGAACAAGCTGCCCTTCCGAATTGCGTATAATCGCTTGATACAAGAATTTGGCAGGAATCTGTGCGGACAAGGAGCCGAAGCATCCGGAAATGACGGTTATCCATAATAACACTTTGATGAGTCTCTTGTTTTTCATTTTAGCTGTCAGATATGAAGTATTTTTAACCGCAAAAATAAAAAAAATATGCGACAAAAAAGGCGCCTTTTTTGGAAAAATAAGGCAGTTTGTCGCATAATAAGAGTATGTGTTACAGATTGATATTCCGATCTTTAGGGTGTTTCACGCTGTAGGTGACGACAAAGGTCTGCGTTTCGCCGGCCTTCAGTTCCACATCCCAAGTGAGCACGCCCGTTTCCGTCTTGTTGTAAGTGGCGGCGGGCTTCACATCCTCCAGCTTCACCTCGATGTCCTTGTTGCTGGAAAGAGGATACTGCTCCTTCAGCGTCAGCTTGACTGCCTTGGTCTGGTTGTTCTTGACTGTGATTCTGTACGATTGCGTGACGGTGGTGGTGCTGCCCACGTGCTTGGTGCTGCAGTAGTCGTTCTGCTTCTCGCGCTTGACGGAGATTCTCGGTTCGGTGGTCAAGGTGAGGGAAATGTTCTCCTCCGTGACATTGGGACGCAGGAAAGTTCTGCCCACAAAGGTGTTGTCGAAGGTTACCGTGGCATAACCGGGCAGCAGGTTGTACTGCTCGTAGTCCGACAGCGTGGCGATGAGATAGGTCTCGTCCGACAACTTGGGGATGCTGTAGTATTTGTAATCGGCCTTGATGTCGTAGCTCTTGAGGTCAATCAGCTGCTCCTTGCCGTTGCCGGGGATGTCGTACGGCACGGCGATGTTGTAGTTGACGGCCACCTCCTGCATATCCACCTCCACGAAATCGTCCATCATCAGCGGCTGATTGCCTTTTGCAGAGGCCGTGGCACCGTCGGTGGCCTTTACACCTTCCATAGTGGAAAGTTTTTGAGTGGAATAGGAAACAGTATTGCTTCTAACATCATCATAGCCTTTGTGCAACTGACGCGGGGTATAAAAGCTGATGAACCAACTATTGAACACGGGTGCCTCTTTGGTGCTGTTGGGCGTGGCGTTGGAGAGGGTGATCTTCACATTTTTCCAGTCAAGGCCCGTATATTGTGACACCTGAGCCCTTGATTTCATCTTCACGGGCTTGTCCATCGAAGCGATGTTGATGTCATAGCAGGGCACCCATCCGGCCATCTGGGTGAAGTAGGTGATGGTGAAAGTGGTGTTGACCGTCTGCGGCACACTCACCGAGAGCCGCAACACCCCAGTGCGCTGCTGGTCGATATTGTCCTGGTCGAGTTGCTTCTGCAACCGGCTTATCGTTTTTTTCAAGGTGTTTATCTTCTGGTTGTCCTGATCGATGCTGTGCTGCAGTGCGCCGGCCTTCGACTTGTACAGTTCCATATTGGCGTTGATATCGGCCACCGAAACAGTGCCCTCCTTCTGCCGCATATTGTTGAGCGTGCCGTCGGTGAGCATCTGGAGCAGATGGGAATGGACTTCCAACTCGTTGTCGGCCTCGTCCAGCTGCCGCTTGTAGAGCTCCAAGGAGTCCTGCAGTTTCTTGATGCGGGCGCTCTCCTCCTTGGGGGTGATGAAATCGTTGGAGAACTCTGAAGCCGAAATGAGCACGCCGTTGGCGGAGACTTTGAGACTGCTGACCGAAATGTCAGGGCTGAGGCCGTTGATCAGAATGTCGTATGTGCCGCTTTTCAGCGACGCGGCAGCCGTGTGCGTGAGGGCCGCGCCTTTCAGATAGACGGTGGCCTGGTCGATTTTGGCGGTGAACTCCTTTTGGGCAAACAGCTGCGTGCCAGCGAAAAGGATAGCGAACATAACAGTAACGATTCTTTTCATAGTGCAATAAGGGCTTTTGTTAGTGTTTAAAAATCAGGGCCGAAAAAACGACCGTCTTGCAAAACGGCAAAAGTAGGATTTTATTTTGGAATAATTTGTATGTTTGCACCTTAAAAAATGTGAATATGAAAAATATCCGCAGGCTTGCTTTTTTTCTGACTTTGACAACCTTTGCCGTTACAGGCGTTGCACAATCTTATATAGACCTTAACCATAACGGGCAAATGGACCCATACGAAAACCCTGAACTCACCGTGGAGAAAAGGGTAGAAGATCTGCTCTCCAAGATGACCTTGGAGGAGAAAGCGGGCCAACTGGTGATGACGATGGGATGGGAGTACTATGAGAAGAGCGGGAAAAAGTATGTGCTGACGGACAAGTTCAAGGATGCCATCCAAAACAGACACATCGGCAGCACTTGGGCCGTTATGCGTGCCGACCCGTGGACGCAGAAGACGCTGCAGAACGGTCTCACCCCGGAGGCCGCGCACTATTTGACCAACGAGATGCAACTTTGGAACCGGAAAAACACCCGTTTGGGCATTCCGTTGCTTTTTGCCGAAGAAGCGCCGCACGGGCACATGGCCATCGGCACTATGGTGCTGCCCACCGCCATCGGCCGCGCCTCCACGTTTGACAAAAAGCTGGAGAGCTTATTGGGTTGGAATGTGGCATCTGAACTTTATGCACAAGGTGCGCAAATTGCCTTCGGGCCGGTGCTTGACATTGTGCGCGACCCGCGCTGGTCACGCGTGGAGGAGACCTATGGCGAGGATCCGGTGCTGGCGGCTAAAATGGGCGGCGAGTACGCTAATGGCATACAATCGTACGGTCCTCAATCGTATTTGCCCAGTATCATTTCCACGCTGAAACACTTCACCGCCCACGGCATCTCCGAGGGCGGCCACAACGGCAACACCGCGCAGGTGGGCCGGCGTGAGCTGCTCTCCGTCCTCTCGTATCCCTTTATGATTGCCCTGAAGCAGTATGGCATCCAATCGGTGATGACCGCCTACAACGATGTGGATGGCATCCCCTGCTCGGGCAACCAATGGTTGTTTCGCGATGTGTTACGCCGCGATTGGGGTTTCAAAGGATTGGTGATTTCCGACCTTTTTGCCATCAACGGACTGGTGAGCGCCCGCATCGCCGCCGACTACTCCGAGGCCGCCGCAATGGCTGTGAAAGCCGGTGTGGACATCGACTTGGGCGGTTCCTGCTACGGCGAGCAGCTGGTGCAAGCCGTGAAAAACGGCTTGGTGACGGAAGCGCAAATCGACGAGTTGGTGAAGCACGTGCTGACTCAAAAATTCCAGCTCGGCCTGTTTGATGACACGTTTGACAAAACGTATGTGGCGTTTGACAAGACACTGCACGAGATTTGGAATCTAAAGGCCGCACAAGAATCCATCATATTGCTGAAGAATGATAATCATACACTTCCACTTTCCAAGGAGGTGAAAAAGGTGGCCGTCATCGGGCCCAATGCCGACAATGTATATAATATGTTGGGCGACTACACCGCCCCGCAGGCCGACGGCTCTGTAATTACGGTGCTGCAAGGCATACGCGAGAAGCTGCCTGACGCGCAGGTGGAGTATGTGCAGGGGTGCCATATCCGCGACACCTCGCTGAACGACATCGCCCGGGCGGTACGCGCCGCTGAAGGGGCTGATGTGGTGGTGGCGGTGCTGGGCGGCTCCAGCGCCCGCGACTTCCGCACCAACTATAAGGAAACGGGTGCCGCCGAGGTGACTGGTCCCGCCGTCAGCGATATGGACGCGGGCGAGGGCTTCGACCGCGCCACACTTCGGATGCTCGGCCGGCAGGAGGAACTGCTGAATGCGCTGTGTGCTACGGGCAAGCCCGTGGTGTTGGTGATGATACAGGGCCGTCCGCTCGACTTGTCGTGGGCGGATGCCAATGTGCCCGCCATTCTCAACGCCTGGTATCCGGGCTCGCAGGGCGGCAGGGCGGTGGCCGACATCCTCTTCGGTGATGTGAACCCCTCGGGCAAGCTGCCCATATCCTATCCCCGCTCCGTGGGCCAACTGCCGGTCTATTACAATGCCACGGAGGTGCGCCGCGACTATACCGACGCGCCCGCCAGCCCGCTCTATCCCTTCGGCCACGGACTGAGCTACACCACTTTCGAGTACTCCAACTTGCAGTCCGTCTGGAAAAACGACACCACCCTGGAGGTCTCCTTCCAGCTGACCAACACTGGCCAATACGACGGCGCCGAGGCCGCGCAGCTCTATATGCGCCACAACAAGGCATCGGTCAAAACCCCTGAACGCCAGCTGAAGGCCTTCGAAAAGGTATTTTTGAAGAAAGGGGAGACAAAAACCGTGACGATGATGCTCACCAAGTTGGATTTCGCCATCCTGAATGCTGATTCGCGCTGGGTTGTAGAGCCGGGCACCGTCACGCTGATGGTGGGGAGCTCGAGCCAGGACATCAGAGGGGAATTGAGAATTGAAAATTGAGAATTTCCTTGAGCAGTCCCGAAGGGACATTTCCCATTTTTTTTGTCAAATTCTCTATGATGACGCAAAAATAGCAAAAGGTTACACTGCTGGGGATTTTTTTTTGAAAATATTCATTGGAGGTGATGACAGATTATTTTGTATTTTTGCAGATGATTCCAGCGTTATCATAAATATGACCGACGATTTTTCAACTGACAGCCAGGATCGCCTGCGCGACATCACGGACGATGATACGAGGCGGCGGGAGATTCTTGAGGGCAATTTTGCACAAAAGACAGAAACAGCAGTTTCGCGGACAATCCGTCCCGCGACCGAGGCGGACATTCCGTGCATTATGCCGGTCTTCGACGATGCGCGCGAGAAAATGCAGGCATCTGGCAACTGGAAGCAGTGGATTAACGGCTACCCGTCGGTGGAGGCCGTCCAAAATGACATCCGGCGTGATGGCGGCTTCGTGATTGAAGACGACGGGAAGATTGTGGGCTATTTCGCGTTTCTGCCGTCGCCGGAGCCCACCTACAAGGAGATTTTCGGTGGCCAATGGCTCGACAACACCCGGCCGTACCACGTGATCCACCGTATGGGCGGCCTGCACGGCACGCACGGCATCTTCAGCAGCGTGATGGACTTCGCCTTCGCCCGCGACCCCAACATCCGCATCGACACCCACCGCGACAACGTCATTATGCAGCACAACCTCGCTAAGCACGGCTTCACCTACTGTGGGATCATCTACCTGCTGTCGGGGGATGAACGGCTGGCGTATCAGAAAATCTAACCGAAAAATTCCTATCTTTGCGCTCTTTATTAACAGAACTATAATGTTACAGATGAAAAAAATCCTCCCCCTACTCCTTGTCGTCTGCGGATTGACCCTTTCAGCACAGACCACCCAGACCATTCTTTCCCCAAACCAGCAACTGAAGCTGAAAGTGGACCTCAGTGGCGAGATTATCCGCTATTCCGTCTTCTGTGAAAATGGGGAATTCCTCAATTCGTCAAGCATCGGGATGGAGCTCGGCAGCGGCACTGTGCTGGGCCGCGAGCCCATCCGCTCCCTGCGCAAAGGCGGCCGCCGGAGCGTGGACCGTATGGTGCCCTCCCCGCTGTACCGCAAAGACTCCATCCACGAACAGTATAACGAGCTGTATCTCCAATACAAAGCAGGCTATAGCGTTGTGTTCCGCGTCTATGACAACGGCGTGGCCTACCGCTTTGAGACCGCTTTCAAGGATTCCATCACGATTGCGCACGAAATCGCGGAGTTCAACTTCTCCGACGGTTATCCCGAAATGAGCGCGGGCAGATTCATCGGCACCAATGCAATAATACCCTACGTGAATGCCAAACCCGTCGCCGACGGCGACTTTTCCCCACAATACAGCACATCGTTCGAGAATACTTACACTCAGATCCCGCTCAAAGAGATGGATGACAGTCGCCTCGCCTTCCTGCCGCTGCTGGTGGCACAGGACTATTTCCCGGGCGATTTCGGGAAAAATTACAAGTCCCGCCTCGCCGTCATCACCGAGGCCGACCTGCACGACTACCCCGGTATGTACCTCAAGCATACCGAGGGCAACTCGATGATCGGCTATTTTGCACCGCTGCCGAAAACCTGGGAACAGGGCGGGCACAACAACCTGCAGTATGTGGTGAAAGAGCGCGAGAACTACATCGCCAAGACCGCCGGCACAAGAAACTTTCCGTGGCGCGTGATCGCCATCACCACCGAGGATAAGGATTTGGCAGACAACGACCTCGTATATCTCCTCTCCGCGCCTTCGCAAGTGGAGGACATCTCCTGGATCGAGCCCGGCAAGGTGGCCTGGGACTGGTGGAACAACTGGAACATCTGGGGCGTGGATTTCAAGGCGGGCATCAACAACGAAACCTACAAATACTACATCGATTTTGCCGCGGATAAGGGTATTGAATACGTGATTTTAGACGAAGGTTGGGCCGTGAACAAGCAGGCCGACCTTTTCCAGGTTGTACCCGAAATCGACCTGCCGATGCTGGTGAAATATGCGGCATCCAAGGGTGTTGGCATTGTGCTGTGGGCGGGTTACGCCGCGATGGACAAGGATATGGAGCGCGTTTGCAAGCACTATTCCGAGATGGGCGTGAAGGGCTTCAAGGTCGATTTTATGGACCGCGACGACCAGATTGTGGTCAACTTCTACGAGCGGATGGCCGCTATGGCTGCCAAATACCACCTCTTCATCGACTTCCATGGGGCGTACAAACCGACGGGACTGAGCCGCACCTATCCGAATGTGCTGAACTACGAGGGTGTTTTCGGGCTGGAGCAGTGCAAATGGGCCGACAGCAAGACCGATATGGTGAAGTACGAGGTCACCATCCCGTTTATCCGGATGTTGGCCGGTCCGCTGGACTTCACCCAGGGCGCGATGCGCAACGGTGCCAAAAACTGCTATTTCCCCAGTTGGAACGAGCCGATGAGTCAGGGCACGCGCTGTCGCCAATTAGCTGAATACGTGATTTTTGACGCACCCTTCGCGATGCTCTGCGACGCACCCACCGCCTATATGCAAGAGCCGGAATGCACCGAGTTTATCGCCAAGGTGCCTACCGTGTGGGACGAAACCCGCATTTTGGATGGTCGTGTGGGCGAGTTTATCGTCTCCGCCAAACGTAAGGGCAACACCTGGTACATCGGCGCCATCACCGACTGGAACGCCCGCACCGTCGAAATCGACCTCAAGGCCTTAGGGATCACATCCGGCACGGTGACGATGTTCGTGGACGGCCCCAACGCCAAGCGCAAAGGCGTTGACTATCAGAAGAAAGCGATGCCTGTTCCCGCAGATGGCAAGTTGAGTGTGGAGTTGGCCCCGGGAGGAGGAACGGCGATGATAATATTGTAGAGGCGCGCGGCCGCGCGACTTATGAATTGGTAAAATCGGTTGAATATGCAGAGAAAAACAGATTATGCAGACGATGAGGATGTCCTGTTTTACAATAAGCCGGACAAAGGAGGCATCATCCCTTGGGGTATCGCTTTGGGTATTCTCCTGCTGTTTTTCATCCCATTTTCCACCTTTATATTGGACACCAGTTGGTATCGGTGGGAAGATACTCTTGTGATGTTTGTTTTTCTCGCATTGCCCGGCTATCTGATTTTCAACCTGATATACCGCATTCTGTGGGAATTGATAGGGGAGGAGAAGGTGAGTTGTACGGAAACGCAACTCCGCATCCGTCAGAGAGTCCCTTTCACAAGGGAATATATCATACCTTTAAACAGCATAATGGACGTTGTCCCGTATGACGAACCACTGATCTACGCGGCTCTCCCAACCCGCGACCCGTGCGTGATAGTGTCGTACAAAACCGGCAATAATAAAATCTGCAAAGTCTATTTCGGCTATCATCTCAGCCAAAAACAACAGGAGAATTTGGTGGAGGATATCCGTGAGTTGCTGTTGAAGAGTATTGCGTAAAAAAGAGTCCCCGTGCCGGAGGCACGATATCTTAGTAACCCCACATCAGCGTAACGAAGTGGAGCGCAGTGTGGGGGAGAACGTGCGCACGCGGGAGCCTGCGTGTCGGAGACACGCTACGATTCCGAAAAAAGACTATCTTTGCCATCCCAATAGTAATCTAATCCTATGCCAACAACCCCCAAATCAGCCCCGAACGAGCTTGACGGTCGCACTCTACTGCTGCGCAGCCGCCCGGAACCGGATAGCATTCTGTCTTTAGGACTCTGCGCACTAATCGGTTCAGCATTCTGTATTGGCGGCTTGATTTCCCTTATCTGGTGGATAATAGACGAGTGGCCCGATATATTTGGCATATTGTTTTTTATATTGCTGCTGATGTTGCCGATAGCTTATACTTTGTACGCTCTGGATATGCTTGTCTGGCAGGTTAAGGGCGTGGAAACCGTCTCGTATGATGAAAAAGGTATGGTTATCCATCTCAAAAAACTCTTTGACAGAGAAACAATTATCTCGTGGAACAGTATTGTGGAAATTGAAAAATACGAGTCACCGTGGTGGACTTTTTTCAACAGATCATATTTGTATAATGCCTCGCTTCGAATACATTACAAGACTGAGAATAGGGTTCAAAATACGATAAAGTTCGGATTGCGGCTCAACGAAAAGCAAGAGGATGACACAATCGAAAGGATTTATGAACTTCGGGATAAGTTTTCGACAAAAACGGACTATAACGACGGGGCAATCCATATTTTCACGCTGGAAAACGCCCGCGGCCTCCGGACCACCATCACCAACCTCGGCGGACGCGTCGTGTCGTTGTTCGTGCCCGACAAAAACGGCATCCTGCGCGATGTTGTGCTCGGTTTTGAAAACGTGGAAGATTACCTCCCCGAAAACCACCGTTCCGACTTCGGAGCGGTCATCGGACGGTACGCCAACCGGCTGAATAACGGTCAGATAACGATTGACGGGAAAACGTACCAGCTGCCGCAGAACGATGGCAAGAACTGTCTGCACGGCGGTCCGGACGGCTGGCAGTACCGCATCTTCAATGTTGAAGAAGTGAGCGACCACCGGCTCGTGCTGAGTTTAGTCAGTGAAGACGGCGACAGCGGGTTCCCGGGCAATGTGTGCGCCTGCGTTACCTACACGCTGACGGACGACAATGCATTGGAGATTGATTACGAGGCCGTCACGGACAGTGACACCGTCATCAATCTGACCAACCACAGCTACTTCAATCTCAACGGGGACGCCTCCACCGACATCCTCAACCATCTGCTGACCATCGATGCCGACCGCTACACCCCGATTGATAAGACCTTCATCCCCACGGGCGAGCTGGCCACAGTAGAGGGCACCCCGATGGATTTCCGGCATCCCAAGCCGATTGGCCGCGACATCAACGCCGATTTCGAGCAGCTGCACATCGGGCGCGGCTACGACCACAACTGGGTACTGAACACAAAGGGCGACGATTCCCGCCCGTGCGCCCGCTTGGAGAGTCCGCTCACGGGCATCACAATGGAGGTCTATACCACCGAACCGGGAATGCAGGTCTATACCGGCAACTTCCTCGACGGCACAGTCACAGGAAAGGGTGGGGTAGTGTACCAGCAGCGCTGTGCGGTCTGCCTCGAAACGCAAAAGTTCCCAGATTCCCCGAACCAACACTGGCTCGAGTCAAACGCCACACTTCGGCAGGGCGAAGTTTATCGCAGCAAGACATCCTTTAGATTTATGTGATTTTTTATTACTTTTGCAAACTCCATTATCTAAAGATCATTATCATTAAAACTTATTAATTATGAAGAATTTAATCAAATCCGTTGTCCTTGTCACGCTCTGTGCATTTTTGTTCGTCTCTTGCGAAAAGGAGGGACAATATCTTCCCAAGAAAAAAATCTCCCGTATCACAACCTCCACGGCCAGTACACTTTGGGGTGTCACCACTACCGCTGTGACCGGTTACCAGGACTTTGAATGGTCGGGCAAACTGCTCAGCAAAATCACCCTCCGCGATGGTGACGGGGATGTGTATGGTGCGGTGGTGCCGCAGTACGACAACAAGAAGCGTGTGACATCATTGCATTGTGTGACCGGTGACGACATCGACGATTTCAAGTTTACCTATGATGGCAAAGACCTGATGAAAATCACTCGTTACTCCAATGACAAAGATGCTGTGACTGAGTACAGTTTCAGAAAAGACGGCAAAAATGTGGTGGAAATCACCGTTCAAGGCTATTCTTCAAAGGCCCTTGATTATGCGGGCATCAATCCTCTGCAATTCGTTTTGCCTCAGGAGATTGCTGAAGCCATCAAGCCCTCCGACGAAAAGGTCTCTATCATCTACAGACTCGCTTGGGACGGCAAGAACGTCTCCAGTATGGAAGAAATCCGAAATGGCGTTGTGGCGGCCAATTATGAATGGGCCTACGACGATGGCATCAATCCGCTCAGAGGTCTCTTCAGCACCGGCAACGGCTCCCTGAACGGTTTCGAGGAACTCTATTCCGCCAACAACGTTTTGGAATCCCACTCCATTATCCATCTCACACTTACCAATTTGGAAGAGCATTTCAAGTACGAATACGAGTATGATAACAACTATCCGGTGAAGAAATCCTGGTTGACCACCGCTTCCACTGGATTGGAAGTTGTGCACACTGTCTCCTATATGTATTTATAATGAAAGAAGACTTTTATAGCGAGAGGTCGATTCGGCCTCTCGTTTTCTTTGCCCCCGGGCGTGTGAACCTTATCGGCGACCACACCGACTATAACGGTGGTCTCGTTTTCCCCGCCGCCCTCAATATGGGCACTTGGCTTTCGGTGACGGAACGGGAAGACCATTTCTCTTGTGTCTTCACCTCTGACAGCGAGCCTCGGAGTTTCACGCTGAGAGGCGAACAATTGGCTGAGCGCCAGCACGCCTGGGTGGACTATCCCTTGGGGGTGCTCAAAGAATTTACGGACCGGGGTTGGAATGTTGAAGGTTACGATTTCCACTACCGGGGCAACCTGCCCATCGGGGCGGCGCTCTCCTCGTCGGCCTCCATCGAGATGGTGACCGCCGTGGCCCTCAATGCCCTGAACGGCAATCCGTTCACAATGTTGGAACTCGTGAAGATGGCCCAGCACGCAGAGAACGACTTCGTGGGGATGAACTGCGGCATTATGGATCAGTTCGCTTCTGGATTTGGCAAAAAGGATTGTGCCATCGCGTTGGACTGTAATACGTTGGAGTACGAGCACGTGCCGTTGGAGATGCGCGGGCTAAAGTTCGTCATCGCCAACACCAACAAGAAACGCGGGTTGGTGGATTCAGAGTACAACCAGCGACGCAGCGAGTGCCAGCAGGCGTTGGAAATCATCCATCAGCATATTCCCGTGGATTGTCTTTGCCAACTCACGATGAAACAGTTCGATACGATTGCAACATATCTTGCGGGCAACGTGCTCAAGCGGGCGCGGCACGCGGTGCGCGAGAACGAGAACGTACGCGAGGCCGTCACCGCGCTCAAGGCCGGTGATATGGTCCGCTTTGGCCAGCTGATGAACGCCTCGCACGCCACTCTGCGCGACGACTACGAGGTCACCTGCCCCGAACTGGACTTCTTAGCCGAACAGGCGCAGCAATTCCCCGGCGTGCTCGGCAGCCGGATGACCGGTGCGGGCTTCGGCGGCTGCACCGTCACGCTGATTGCAGAAGAACGGGTGGAAGCGTTTGTCGAGACCCTCGGCAAGGCATACGAGGGAAAATTTGGCTTGCGAGCGGATTTCTATGTGGCTGAGATTGGTGATGGAGCGAGGGGATGTTGAATAAATATTATCTGAACTACGATGAGCAATCCTTCCATCCTTCGTATTGTCATCCTTTACCTCGTTGCTATCAACGTGGTCACCTTCCTCTTGTACGGCATCGACAAGTTCAAGGCGAAGCGATCCAGGTGGCGCATTCCGGAGTCGGTCTTGTTGGGACTTGCGGTCGTTGGCGGCAGCATCGGGGCTTGGTTGGGGATGATGGTATGGCGCCACAAGACCCAGCACAACAAGTTTAGGTATGGGATCCCAGTGATACTGGCTTTGCAAATTGCCCTTCTGATTATGGTGTCTTGCAAGACTGAACAAGTGGTGGAAACAGCCAAGCCACTGTCGGAAAATCGATATGTCCCCGAGCATTCGCCGGATGTGTTCCTGATATCGTATGATGCGGAAACCGGAAAGGATCCTGTCTTGAAAGCCATCAAGAAATACAGGTGTGAAATAGTTTATGATTACCATACCTTCAATGGAATGGCACTGAAGAAACCCGAGGATAAAACGTTGGAGGAGACTATGCAGTATTTCAGAAGGGTGAAGGGAGTGTTGACGGTGGAGTATGACTATATCACACGCCTCGATGATCCTATCAAGCCGAAATTGGAAGAGCGATAGGGTAGAGATGTAAAAGAAATAAAACCAAAATGAGTATGGATGCAACTGAATATATCCAAAAATTAGGTCTCGTTCCGCATCCCGAAGGAGGCTATTACCGACAGCTGTTCGGCAACGACGAGACAGGAGGAAAGCCCGTCTCCACCATCTATTACATGCTGACCGCCAATGACATGTCGGCGTTCCACCGTCTGCACAATATGGTGGAAATCTGGTATTTCCACGCCGGAGAGCCGCTCAATATCTACGTCATTGATATAGACGGCACGCTGACCGTCCACCATCTTTCCGAACAAAACGAGATGCAAGTGGTCATCCAGCCGGAGCAATGGTTCGCCGCCGAGATTCCCTCCAAACGCGGTTACTGCCTCGTTGGCTGTGCCGTCGGTCCGGCCTTCCGTTTCGAGAACTTCGAACTGGGCCGGAAGGACGAGTTGATGAAGTTGTATCCGCAGCACGGGAAGTTGATAGAAAGGATGTGTAAGGAAGTTGGTTCGTAGGGAATTATGCATCGACATTGGCACCATGCCGGAGGCATGAGACGCACCGCAGGTGCAATTAACACCATACAAGCGCGATAGCGCGTAGTGTGGTGACAGACGGGCGCTGTCAGTGCAAGCATCTCGGAGAGATGCAACCTGCTCTGCGTATGTGCCGCCTCTCCGAGGCGATGACCCACACGAGCTACAAACTTTCGTATATGACTTTTTTCTATATTTGCGCCGGCAAAACCCCATCAATATGAAAAAACTAACTTATGAAGAAGCAATAGAACTCCTGCAGAAAACAAAACGTTTGACAGGCGAACAATCCGAACAGATCAACCGTTTGGCGAACGCATTGATGGATGGACGATGGAATCTGACGCGAGACCAGCAAAAAGCTCTAACCCTTTATCGATTGGCAGCGGAGAAAGGCAGTCGTACAGCGGAATTCAACTTAGGAGTTTGCTATGATAAAGGCACAGGAGTGCCTCAAAACTATGAAACAGCGGTGGAATGGTACCAGAAGTCTGCCAAGCACGGCTATTATTTCGCTATGACGAACCTTGCCAATTGTTATTTCTATGGGGATGGCGTAGAAAAGGATATGGTCAAGGCTGCTTATTGGTATAAACGGGCAGTGAAGAGAGGCGATACCCTTGCAAAACGACATCTTGCTTATTGTTATCGATACGGTGAAGGAGTGAGAAAAAACGCTCCCAAATCATTCCGGTTATTTGCTGAAGCGGCAGAAGAAGGCGATGCCAAAGCTCAAGGTGAACTATCCTACTGTTATTACAAAGGTATTGGCGTGGAAAAAAGTTTGGAAAAGGAGATTTTCTGGGCGGAAAAGGCTGCGAAAAGAGGGAATGACTATGCCCAAAATGTGATAGGATATTATTATATGAAAGGCATTGGTGTAGAAAAGAATCTTGAAAAAGCGAATACTCTTTTCTTGAAGGCAGCCCGAAAGCAAAACGAAAATGCCGCCCTGAATTTGGCAGAAAGCTACAGAAAAGGCATCGGTGTTGAAAGGAATTTAAAGGAGAGTCTGCACTGGTACCGTCTTGCCCAACGCTGGTGCATTGATTTGGATTACTGCAAATTGGAAAAGGAGATAAAGGAGGTGAAGAGGCGGATGAGGAGATGTACTATTTGCTGCATCAGCACTTCTTTCTGCCATTGTGGAAACGTTTTGAGATCTTCCAATCCCAATGAAACCGTTGAAATAGATGCTGATGTGTGATCTGCAAAAGAATGTGACCATTTTTTTCAAGGGGAAATATCTTGATGAAACTGGTTCATTTCCTCCATCAGCAAGGATTTATACAGATTGACAATCTTATGCATCGTTCTAAGATATAACTTCAAATCGTCGGAGGTCATTGGTTTGCGTTTTCCGTTGAAAAGCTCGATTTCCTGAAACTGATTTGCAAAAGTTGGATAGTCTATCTGTCCGATCTGATAAAGTAAAAGAGTCTCGGCATAGACTGAATAATACAAGTTGCAGAAAGCCTTGAATGTATAATAGTCATCGGCTTCGTACACTATTTCGCAAAACCGTTGTGCCACCTTCGGACAGAAATACTCTCCCTCAAAGATGTTCAAATAGTTTTCGTATTCTTTGTAGACGTCAATGGCTTCATCGACATATTCTGATTGAGTATGCATAAAGTCTGATGGATAAGTGTGGTGTGCCGGCAACAACTGGTTTAGGAAATCGGCCAATATCTCCGCATTCTCGTATGACTCTTGATGTCCTTTCATTGCCAGAAACCTTAGGTCTGACATCATATGGTATCGTCCATACAGTAATGTCAATTTACAGGACAACATCGCTGTCACAGACCTGAGTAACCATCGGCTAGTAGGTGCTTTCCACGGACACAGATGCCGCATTGTATTTTCTGAAAAATATCCTTTGGGGATTGTGTTGATATCATTGACCATATTGTTGTTATTTATCTACATAAATGATTAAACAGAAATGAACTGTTTGATGCGTTTTCTATTTCCATAGTATCTGTTTCCCCGAATTGTTACAGGCTCGGAAAAATTATTTTTTTATCAAAAAAAACGATGTAACATTTTCATGTTTTTCATACTTGTTGGATAAAAGAAAAAAAAACATCTAACGATATGGGACAACGAACCAACATTCTGTTGCAAATTGAAGGGCGTAGCGGTGCGCACTTGAACCAAGTGTATCACCTTCAATGGGGCTGTTACAAGTATATGCCTATGGCCTTTCTGCATTTCCTCTCTGGACTATATTTCCGACAGAGGGCATTGGATATCTTTGATTATTTCACCATCGCCCTCCAATTGGATGGCCTCAAGAAAACAGAAGGGGATTGGGGACGGTGGGACTTCAACAAACTTGCAGACTGCCAAAATGTATTGCAGCATTGCGACAACAACAATGGGGCAATGGTGGTGGTCAGTAGGGAAGAGGGGTATGACACGGCCTTTCCGGCATATAAGTTGGGGTTCTTGATAGGTCCGGAAGATTCAAGGGACGAACTCCCCTTTGCACGATGGGTAAGTCTGCAGGAGTATCTGCAGCATCAGCATCAGTACGACGAACAGCGTGATGACATCTTTGCTCGAGCATTCGATGCGCTAACAACCCTTTCCGGAACGCAGCATTTTTACAAACAGTTGTCATAAATATGAGCAGACTGGATTTTGAATGACGTTGCCAATGAACAAAATATTGTCTTTGTATGCCATACATATTGAAAAAAATGAAATAGAAAAAAAAGTATCTTTGCCGTCGGAAAAAACTCACTAATCAGCGGGTCTCTTCGTCCAGTACTATCTGGGCATCCAGATTGCCAGCATCCGCCCGCGCATCGTGGATCCGCATTCCACAAACGAGAGGGTGGAGCTGAAGACCATCGACGACATCTGGCTGGTGCTGTTAGAGTTGCAGAAACGCTTGGCGTCAAATTAGAATTAAGAATTGAGAATTAATACTTAACAGTTATGAAAACCTTTAAAAAACTGATTTTTAGCATTTTGTTTTTGATGTGTATAGGATGGTCGCCGCTGGTGAATGGGCAGGAGTTGAAGGAGGCCGTTTTGCCTGAGAAGGATGCCAGCCAGTTTGTGAACATCACCGACGTGGTGCCGGACGTGATTCTGGAAATCCGCTATTTCGGGACATATAACTTTGTGGGCAAGCGTATTGCCGGTTATCTGCAGCCCACCGCCCTGATGACGAAGCGTGCTGCCGACAGTCTGAGAGCTGTCAGCGAAGATGTGATGAAGATGGGCTACCGGCTGAAGATTTACGACGCCTACCGTCCGCAGATGGCCGTCGATCATTTCGTGCGCTGGGCCTCCGACATTCCTGATACACTGATGCGGCGGTACTTCTATCCGGAAGTGGATAAGAGCCTGCTGTTCGTGCAAGACTACATCGCGGCGAAGAGCGGCCACACCCGCGGCTCCACCGTCGATCTCACCCTCTTTGATATGACCACCGAGAAGGAGGTCGATATGGGCGGCACTTTCGACTGGTTTGGCGTGGAGAGTCACCCTGACTTTGGCGGCAATCCCGAAACGGGAAAGTACACGGGAAAAGCCTCTCCGTCCGGTCGTACCATCACCGAGGAGCAGTTCCGCAACCGTATGATCCTGCGGGCCGCGATGCTGCGCCACGGCTTCAAGCCCATCGACAGCGAGTGGTGGCACTTTACCCTTAAGGACGAGCCGTTTCCCAGCACCTACTTTGAGTTCCCCGTGAAGGAATTGTAAACCGCTATGCACTACCCCCGACATACACATCTGATCTTGGTCCTCGTGGCCATGCTGCTACTGCTGGCGGTGCGGCCTGCGCGGGGACAGCAGCGGTTCACGGTTATTCAAGATACGGTGTCCGTTAACGATTTGGCACTGTATAACAAATTATCCAAATATTATTTGACGGATATTAGGAAGTATCGCGATTACTATTTTTGCGTATTACATGAATCTTCGAAGTTTGAATACAATGCCCTACAAACCCTGCTGGCTGTTTCCGTAAAGGATGGCTGCTCCAAAACTGTTGGATTTCCTGAAGATTATGATCCCCTCTGTCGTCTCAACTTGTTGATATGGAATAACGTACTATATCTGAAGTGTTCGGATTATAATGATAATACCAGAAACTATCGTTTCGACTATGACCAGTGGCAATGGCTTCCTGTTCCGCCTATTCCGGACTTTTTTTATGAAGATGAAAACTATTATGTGGTGCCGAGATATGGAAACGATATGCTTTTTGTCGAAAAAAACACCACTTGGTATCCGGAGACAAAAAACGGATGGCTGCAGATGGAGCCCGTCAACCGCCCCTATCTGAATCATTTCGGAAAGTGCCGGATTATTCGGACAAAAGACCACTATCTTTTCATCCACAGGGAAAAAATCGACAGTCTGCCCGTTGACCGGCCAGGCGAGCCCGGCTTTACGAACACTTTGGGTGACGTTTTTGGTGAAGAAAGTATGTTCTACCCGACAGACAAGTGGGTTTTTGAGGGCGATCCGGTCAGAAGACGCCACTGTTTGGGTTGTGGTTGCAGCATTGGTTACCACAGGTACCCCCAAACTGATACTGTCTTCCATAATGCTTTCTATGTCAATGGCCAACTTTTCTTTATAGTCACGGTTTCGGGCAGAACATTCATAGCCCAAAGTGAAAATGGAAAACTGCAGGTGGTTCAACCTCTGCTTCAAGACAATCATAAAATATTGGATCCGGATTTGGATGATCGGGATTTGAACTGTGCCCCCAACTATTGCCATCTCCGTTTCACGGCAAACGGCGCCCGCGATTATGGAACTATTGATGTGGAAGACACGACCGTTTATATCCGTTACTTCACTTATCATCAGAAGGATGATTCGTTGCCCATTGCCTCTGATAATGCTACAGAGCCTCTCCTTGCCTTCCTTCTGAACAATCTGCCCGACATCCCTTTGTCCAAATTGGACAGCTGTGAGCGGCAACTTTCGGAAGTAGGGTTAGGTTGTTTTATACCCATACATAACGGCTATTACCCGAAAGATTATCAGAGCCCTAAGGAATATGGCAATTTCCCTTATTACAGGATTTTAGACAATGGATTGGTATGCCGAAGGGAGTATTGTGTGCACAAACAGGACTCTGTTGTTAAATCGGCCTTCTTGGAATGGCGACGTTCTTACTATGGACCTCACGGAATGGACAACAAGGATTGGAAAGAGGAGATCAAGGGCGAATACGAAGAGGCTTCCACTATTCTCACCCGTCTTACCAGTATGAACCCGCAGCAGGTGCTTCAGGTTTGTCGAGTGTGGACCTATAACGGTCTGACAATCAAACTGTACTATAATGGCCGTATGGTGATCTACTGAGTCTTACCTCCCGCAGAAGGCGCAGATTGGCGCAGAAAAAATACGCGGAGATAAAGAATTGAAATATTTATGCTACTAGCATAATGTTATTAGCATAATTTTTGTATTTTTGCCGCATTATTAAAATAGTGTACTGTAAATGAGTAGAATAAAGAATCCGTTTATCGTCAAGGGACGCATCCCGTCAGAATACTTTTGCGACAGGGTGGAAGAAACGAAGAAATTGACACACGAACTGCTTGCCGGGAATGATGTGGTTATTATGTCCTCGCGCCGTCTCGGTAAAACTGGGCTGGTGCAACACTGCTTTGACCAACCTGTTTTCGAAGAAGATTACTACACCTTTTTCATAGATATATTGGAAACCAGCTCTTTGCGTGACTTTACATATGCTCTTGGCAAGTGTGTATTTGAAACGCTGAAACCGATGGGAAGGAAGTTCGTCGATTCCTTTGTGCAGACCTTGAAGTCGCTCCAGGCGGGTTGGGGTTATGACCCGATCTCTGGAATGCCGAAATTCACCTTCTCCATCGGTGCCATCACAAACCCACAAGTGACGATGAATGAGATTTTTACCCTGATAGAAAATGCAGACAGGCGCTGCATCGTGGCCATCGACGAGTTCCAACAGATTACGAAATACCCAGAGAAGAACGTGGAGGCGGTTTTGCGCGGGTTTATCCAGCATTTGTCTAACTGCGATTTCATTTTCGCTGGTTCGGAGCGGCATCTGTTGACAGAAATGTTCAGCACGTATGGCCGGCCTTTTTACAACAGCACGTCGTCATTGCACCTCGACCCCATCCTAAAGGAACTCTATGTGGAGTTTGTCATCACCAATTTTCAACGTTTCCAAAAACAGATTGGTGCAGAAATTGTAGAACGTACGTACGATTTGTTCGAGGGCAATACATTCTGCCTGCAAAAAACATTCAATCTGGCATTTGATAGAACAGGTTTACGACACAAATGTACAGAACAGGATGTTTGCCAAACGATTGATGAGATACTTTCGGACAAAGAGCGTGATTTCCAGAGCATTCTTTCCAACGTCGCCTCCCGTCCGAAGGAGTTGCTGATTGCTATAGCCGTGGACAATCACGTGGACAAACCCACATCCGCTGCCTTCATCCGCAATCACCAACTGCAGTCAGCCAGTTCTGTGCAGTCGGCCATTAAGCAATTGCTTCAAGATGACCTTATCACATTCCAAGTGAATGAAGAAGGTAAAAAGGTTTACCAAGTGTCGGACCCGCTCCTGAAATTGTGGCTCCAGCAGTCGTTCAACGGTGGTTTTGAATTCTGAACAAATAAGTGATTTTTCAACCAAAACTGTTCACTTCTCACTGCTCACTAAAAAAACGTACCTTTGCAGCCGTTTATTTAAGCCCGATATTTATGAGTAGATTTCCCATCGCTCTCATAGCGCTATGCATCATTCTTCTACAACCTGTGGTCACCCAAGCGCAATCTTCAAAGAGCCCCCTCAAATGTACGTCACCCGCCTACCTGAAACCGGGCGACAAGGTGGCGCTCATCACGCCGTCCTATTTTGGTACGGAAGAATCGACAAAAAAAGCGGCCAAGGTGCTGCGCAGCTGGGGCTTCAAAACCGTCGTCGGGCCGAATGTCGGCAGCAAATACCTGAGCCACTATGCAGGCACTGCGGACGAACGCCTTGCAGACTTGCGTTGGGCACTTCTGAACCCCGACATCAAGGCCATTGTCTGTATGCGCGGCGGCTATGGCACCCTGCAACTCGTGGAGGGACTAACCCTGCAGGAGATGACTGCAAATCCCAAATGGATAGTCGGTTACAGCGACATCACCACATTGCTTGGACTGGAAAACTGCGCCGGTGTGATGGGCATCCACGGGGTGATGGGCTGCAACATCGCCGGACGCGGTGGCGCCGACCTCTCCTGCACGCTCCTGCGCGACTTGCTCAAGGGCCAGGTGCCTCGCTATGAGCTGCCCGCCAACGCACTGAATATCCCCGGACACGCCTCCGGCACTCTCGTGGGCGGCAATCTCGCCACCTTTGTTCCACTGCTCTCCACAATGACCGACGCCATTGGCAACTCCGACATCATCCTCTTTGTGGAAGAGGTGGATGAAACCTATCACAACATTGACAGACTCTTCAACATATTGAAAATAAACGGAGTGCTTGCCCGTTGTAAAGGCATCATCCTGGGCGGCTTCACCGACTGTAAAAACGATGTCGGCTACGAAAACGCGGAGACGATGCTGCGCCAATATATCGAACCCTACCATATTCCCTTGCTCTGCGGTTTTCCGGCCGGCCACGACAAGGTGAACCTGCCGCTCGTGATGGGCGCGCCCGTGACTTTGGATGTGCGCACTGACGGCGCCACACTGACTTTTGATATGCCCGGCACGCCGAAGACGGTGCGCACCGAAGGAGTCTCCATACTCGCAAACAGACCCGAAGAGGATGCCAGCCAGTTTGTGAACATCACCGATGTGGTGTCCGACGCCATTCTCGAAATCCGCTACTTCGGCACCTACAACTTCGTGGGGGAAAATATTGACGGCTACCTGCAGCCCATCGCCTTGATGACCAAACGTGCAGCCGACAGTCTGAAGGCTGTCAGCGACGACGTGAAGCGCCTGGGATACAGACTGAAGATTTACGATGCCTATCGTCCGCAGATGGCGGTTGACCACTTCGTGCGCTGGGCCGCCGACATTCCCGACACGCTGATGCGGCGCTACTTCTATCCCGAAGTGGATAAGAGCCGGTTGTTTGAATTGGACTACATTGCCGCGAAAAGCGGCCATACGCGCGGATCCACCGTCGATCTCACGCTCTTTGATATGACCACGGAAAAGGAGGTCGATATGGGTGGCACATTCGACTGGTTTGGCAAAGAGAGCCACCCTGACTTTGGCGGCAACCCCGAGACGGGCGAGTTCAACGGGAAACCGTCGCCCGCCGGCCGCACCATCACCGAGGAGCAGTTCCGCAACCGTATGATTCTGCGGGCTGCAATGCTGCGCCACGGCTTCAGGCCCATCGACAGCGAGTGGTGGCACTTTACCTTCAAGGACGAACCCTTCCCGGAGACCTATTTCGAGTTCCCGGTGAAAGCAATCGAGTAGCATTTGCGAATGTGCTGACAATAGGAATCAAAAACAAACGATAATTCATAGCTGATGAATACAAAAACGAAAGAGATTTACCTCGCAGGAGGCTGTTTCTGGGGAACGGAACACTTCTTTAAGCAAGTGGAAGGCGTGGTGGAAACAGAGGTGGGGTTTGCCAACGGACATACGGAAAACCCGACCTACAAGGAGGTCTATACCGACGAGACAGGCTATGCGGAGACTGTCCGCGTGTGCTACAATCCCGATGTGGTGAGCCTGAAATTCCTGCTGCAGATGTTCTTCAAGGCCATCGACCCTCTGAGTCTGAACAAGCAGGGACACGACGAGGGAACACGCTACCGCACGGGCATCTATTACACAGATGCAGAAGACTTGCCTGTAATCGACAAAGTATATGCCGAGGAGCAACAGCAGTACGACCAACCGTTGGCCGTTGAGAAGCAGCCGCTGGAACGATTCTACACCGCAGAGGAGTACCACCAGGATTATCTCGACAAAAATCCAGACGGTTATTGCCACTTGCCCAAGTCCCTCTTTGAATTTGCAAGAAATGCGAAAGAAAAAAGATGACAGGCGACGAAGCCTGGGCACAAAGTATGCTCAGTCGCATACGCAACTCAAACCGCTGCGGAATTGTAATCACAAAGCCATCCCCAACCCCTAACCTTTAACCCCTAACCCACAACCTCTGTTCACTGTTCACTATTCACCGTTCACTGATTACTAAAAAAATATGAACCCCGCATTTCACACTATTGACATCGTCATTTTCGCCGCTTATCTGGCTCTCATCGTCGGCCTGGGCATCTGGATTTCTCACCGTAAAAAGAACAAGGACAAGACCGCCGAGGACTATTTCCTCGCGGGCAAGTCGCTGCCGTGGTGGACGATAGGAGCCTCGCTGATTGCCGCCAACATCTCGGCGGAGCAGTTCATCGGGATGTCGGGGTCAGGCTTTGCGGGCGGCTTTGCAGTGGCCTCCTACGAGTTTATGGCCGCTCTCACGCTGATTATTGTGGCCAAGTACTTTATGCCCGTTTTCGTGCAGCAAGGCATCTACACTATTCCGCAGTTTGTGGAACAACGCTATTCGAAGAATCTCAAAACCATCCTCGCCGTCTTCTGGTTGGGCCTGTTCATCTTCGTGAACCTCACCTCAGTGCTCTTCCTCGGCGCGAAGGCTATCGACACCATCATCGGCACTGGCGATGGGACGCTCATTATGCCCGCCATCCTCGGGCTGGGTTTCATCGCTGCCCTTTATTCCATCACCGGCGGACTCTCCTCGGTGGCCTGGACCGACATCCTGCAGGTGGTGCTGCTCGTGATCGGCGGCCTCATCACCACCGTGGTCGCCTTGCAGGTCATCAGTCCCGACGGCACCATCACCCACGGCATCCGCCATCTCAGCGAGGCCGCAGGCGACCGGCTCCATCTGATTTTGCCCAAAGACGACCCCGAATACCATAACTTGCCCGGCATTCTGATGCTTATCGGCGGGCTATGGGTGGCCAATCTCTACTACTGGGGCTTCAACCAGTATATTATCCAGCGCGCATTTGCCGCCAAGTCGCTGCAGGAAGCCCAAAAAGGTCTGGCATTCGCCGCCTTCCTCAAGTTGCTCATCCCCTTTATTGTGGTCATCCCCGGCATCATCGCCTACGTGATGTACACCGAAGGCAGTTTCGGCGCGGTGGAGGCACTTACCAAGGCCAACGGCGCGCTCAACAACGACAACGCCTACCCGTGGCTTATCAGCAGCTTCATCCCAACAGGGCTTAAAGGCCTGGTGCTCGCAGCCTTGGCCGCCGCCATTATCTCCTCGTTAGCCTCTATGCTCAACTCCGCCTCCACCATCTACACGATGGACATCTATCGTCCCTATATCGCGCCTATCGTGAAGAAAAAGACGGGAAAGGATGTGAGTCTGGTGCTGGTGGGACAGATTTCCGCCGGCCTCTTCCTCATCATTGCCTGCCTGATTGCCCCGATGTTAGGTAGCGTGGGGCAGATGTTCCAATATATCCAGGAATACACTGGGCTGGTAAGTCCGGGCATACTGGCACTGTTCCTGTTAGGCCTGTTCTGGAAGAAGACCACCAACAAGGGCGCCATCACGGGTGTGGTGCTTTCCATCCCCATAGCCCTGGCGCTCAAGTTTATGCCCATTGAGATGCCCTTCCTCGACCAGATGTTCTACACCTGTCTGCTCACGATGGCCATCATCGTGATGGTGAGTCTGCCGACTTGTCCCGGCGAAGATGATGAGAAGGGGATTCCGCTCACGGGCAATATGTTCCACACGCAGCGCGACTTCCAGATCGCGGCGTATGCCATTTGCGTGCTGTTAGTGGTGATTTACGCGGTCTTCTGGTAAGAAGACTATTCTCTGGTCAGTTCCCCGCGCAGCGGGACTTCAATGTAGTGCTTGACCTCGTCCAGTGTGAGGTCCTGTCCGAGCAGGTACATCACCTTGGTCACGGCGGCCTCGGTGGTCATATCGTAGCCGCTGATGACGCCCACATCGGCGAGATGCTTGCCCGTGAGGTAACGTCCCATCTCCACGCCGCCACCGCCTTTGCATTGGGTGACGTTCACGATGATGATGTCGCGCTCCACGGCCCGTTTCAAAACGTTGATAAACTCCGCATTGGTGGGGGCGTTGCCCACGCCGAAGGTCTCCATTACCACCGCCTTCAATCCCGGGGTGCTGAACACTGACTCCAGGAATTCGTTGCGGATGCCCGGATATATTTTCACAATGGCCACGTTGTCGTCCATACGGGTATGGAAACAGAGTTTCTCATCCAGTTGAGGCCTGAAGAGGTTGGCCTTGTGGTATTCCACGTGCGTGTTCACCTCCGCGAGAATAGGGTAGTTGGGTGAGTAAAAGGCGTTGAACCGCGACGCATTGTCCTTGTAGGTGCGGTTGCCGCGGTAGAGGTTGTTCTGGAAATAGATGCACACCTCTTGCACCAAGGGGGTGTCGTTGATATAGTACTCAGCTGCTATGGCAATGGCGTTCAGAATGTTGCGCCGGCCATCGGTGCGAATGACACCCAAGGGGAGCTGCGAGCCCGTGAGGATGACGGGCTTGGCCAAGTTCTCCAGCAAGAAACTCATCGCAGAAGCCGTGTAGGCCATCGTGTCGGTGCCGTGCAGGATGACAAATCCGTCATAATGGTCATACTCGGTCTTCACCATCCTCGCCAGCCGCACCCAGAATTCGGGATTGGTGTCGGAGGAGTCAATCAGCGGCAACAGCGACTGGAAGGTGACGTCCGCTTCGATAAGATGCAACATCGGCAACTGTTCGTGGATGTGTTTGAACTCGAAGGGCACAAGAGCCTTGCTGTCAGGGTCCATCATCATTCCGATGGTGCCGCCAGTATAGATAACCAGAATTTTACGTTTACGCATAGCGATGAGAGTTTTTTGGGATTATGGTTTGACGTATGAATCGCAGATTTCAGTCAGGGGACAGGCCTCGCAGTGGGGCTTGCGGGCGGTGCAGACGTAGCGCCCGTGCAGCAGCAGCCAATGATGCGCCTTGGAGATGAACGCTTTCGGGAAATGCGCCACCAACTGCTTTTCCACAGCCTCCGGGGTGGGGGCGTCTTTCACCAGTCCGAGGCGGTGCGACACGCGGAACACGTGCGTGTCAACGGGCATCGCGGCCTGGCCGAAGGCAAAGGCCAACACTACGTTGGCGGTCTTGCGGCCCACACCGGGCAGTCGGGTGAGGCCCTCCATCGTGGCAGGCACCTCGCCGCCGAACTCCGCCACTAGCATCTTCGACATCGCCGACAGATGGGCGGCCTTGCTGTTGGGATAGGATACCGACTTCACAAAGGACAAAATCTCCTCCACCGGGGCCTGTGACATAGCCAGCGGGGTGGGGTAGGCTTCAAACAGGGCGGGCGTCACCATATTCACGCGCTTGTCGGTACACTGCGCCGCCAACATTGTGGCCACCAGCAGCTGGTATGCGTTGGTGTACTGCAACTCCGACTGCACGTCGGGCTGCTGCGCCTCGAAATAATCGACTATGAAACGGAATTTGTCCTTGCGCTTGCTCATCTCGGATAGGTAAAATGCGACGCAACCGCGTCAAGATAGGTTTTGGAGACAGGAATCTGCCGTATGTCCTTGTTGCCCAGATCCAAATAGGGACCATCCTTGTCCTTGCGCAACAACGCCACTTTTGCGAAGTTGACGATGAAGGAACGGTGACAACGCACGAAGCCGTGGGATTCCAGCATTTTTTCCTGCTTTTTCATACTGCTGCGCAACATAAAGCGAGTCACCTCGTCGGTGGTCTGATAATAGATGTTCACGTAATTGTCGAAGGCCTCCACATAATAGATGTACTCAGATTTCACCGAGAGCTTCAACTCGCCCTTCTCATCGAAAAAGTTGACAATCTCGCCATTGTCGGCATCTGCGGACGACTCCTCCTTCATTTCCAATCCGTTATCGGCGGCCGAGGTCAAGGCTTTAATGGTCTTGTCACGCTCTTTAATGCCGAAATAGAGGTAGGAGATGAGTGTGGGAATGGACAGTATCAGAGGCACATACATAATAGCGCGGCTGAACACCAGGGAAAAACTGCGGGTGTCCTGCCGGCTAAGGAAACAGCCAAACGTGTAAATAGTGGCAATAAGGGTGATTTCAAGAATGAGCCAGGTGATGAACTGTATGACAGTAATCGTGTATTTCCTATGTATATAATACATTAATATCCGACTCAAGGCCATCACCACCACACCGCCCAGGACGATGAGCACCGAGAACAAAAAGAGGTCGGCACGGCTGGCACTCGTCTCGTTGTACCACGCCCCTTGAAAGGGCGTGAAGATGTTGACAAAGAGTATCGAAAAGAAAGCCACAAATATCAAATAGGAGATGATATTGTTTCTATCTATCAGATAATCAGGTATATGTTTATTCATTACAGGTTTTCAAAAAAAGTCTGCAAAAGTATAAAAAAAACCATATCTCACCCCTTTGCATTGAAAATTTCACCCCAGATATCGTATTTTTGTCCCTAAACAACGTTTTACGCGGCTTTTCCAGGGCAGTAATCACATTTTTCGGACGAACAATTTTAATTTGTGTTTTTTTGCAGCCTCAAACCAAAAAAATCATTTATTTATTTCTATGGAACAAGTAAAACGCATTTTTGACATTATGCTTCAGTATGAAGCACGTCACCCTGAACAAGAAAAGGCTCTCTCCTGCAAGATGGATGGAGAATGGAAATTCTATTCACCTAAAGAATATAAAGATACAGCGATTACCTTAAGTTATGCTTTATTGCATAAGGGTATCCGTCCCGGCGACAGGGTCGGCATCATATCCACCAACCGTCCCGAATGGACCATCACGCAGATGGCCGTCACCCAAATCGGCGCCATACTCGTGCCAGTGTATCCCACCATCTCTGCCGATGACTATTTATATATACTTAACCACAGCGGCATCAAGCTGTTGATTATGGAGGGTGCCGAGGTGATGCGCAAAATCCAGCAAGTGCGCGGCAAGGTGCCCGAGCTGCTGGACCTCTACACGTTCATCGACCGGAAGGAGTTCCCATATTGGGACCAGTTGTTGGACCTCGGGCGCCAGAACCCGAACCCCGAGCTGTTGAAGCAGTACCGTGACGCCGTGGACGAGAAGCAGTGCGCGATGATGATCTACACCTCCGGCACCACGGGCACGCCCAAGGGTGTGATGCTTTCCCACTACAACCTGATGCAGCAGTTGGAGCACCTCAAGCACATCCCGGCCAAATGGTCCAAGAAAGCGCTTAGCTTCCTGCCCCTCTGCCACGCCTACGAGAATATGCTGGTGCTATTGTATCAATATTTGGGTATGACAGTCTATTACGTGCAGAATCTCGCGGCTATCCAGAGTTCCATCAAGGAGGTGCACCCCACAATGATGTCGGCTGTGCCACGTGTGTTCGAGAAGTTCTACGACGGCATCATCAAGAACGGCAAGAACCAGAAGGGCCTGGCACAGAAGATTTTCTTCTGGTCCGTCAAGCTGGCCCGTGAATATGTCATTGAGGACAGCGAGCGCACCGCCTGGTACAACTTCAAACACAGAATCGCTGACAAACTGATATACAGCAAGATCAGACAGGGATTGGGTATTGAGAAGTTCGACATCTTCGTTTCCGGCGCCGCCTCTCTGCAGCCGCAGCTCTGTTCCTTCTTCTCCGCCATCGGTATGCCCGTCTTTGAGGGCTACGGTATGACGGAGACCTCTCCCGTGATTGCCGTTTCGTGTCGCGAGAAATACGGGCGCGAGGCCAACACGGTCGGGTTCCCTCTGGGCGGTGTCGAAATCGCCATCACCCCGGAAGGCGAGGTGATCTGCCGAGGCCACAACATTATGATGGGCTACTACAAGGAGGAGGCCCTGACCAAAGAGATCATCGACAGCGAGGGATGGCTGCATACCGGCGACCTGGGCCGTTTCACCACCAAGGGACAGCTCGTGCTCACCGGACGCAAGAAGAATCTCTTCAAAACCTCTATGGGCAAATACGTCAACCCGCAAGTGATCGAGGATATGCTGGTCCGTTCCCGCTTCATCGAGCAGATCGTGGTCGTGGGCGAGAACCAAAAGTTCGCTTCAGCCCTTATTGTGCCCGACTACGAGTTCCTCAAATGCTGGTGCTCCCGCCACGATGTGGAATACACCACCAAGGAGGAGATGGCCCATCACCCGCGGATACTCGAACGTATCAAGAAGGAAATCGACAAGTACAACCAAGAACTGGGCAAGGCCGAAAACGTGGTCAAGTTCGTCCTCATCACCGACGAATGGACACAGGCCAACGGCTTCCTCACCCCGACCTTGAAGATCAAGCGAAACAAGGTCTTGAAAGACTACGCCGAAGTCATCAACAAGATTTACGAATAATCAAAAAAAAACACGGTTTCAAGCCGTGTTTTTTTTATTCTCCAAACAATTCGTTGTAACGATTGTTGATATAGGCGTAAGTATCGACATAGCAACGGAAAAAACCTTGCGTCTCTGGTGTGATATAGGGCTCGTCCAAAGTCATTTCGCGGAGGGCCTTGAAGTTGTAACGGCCATTCACACGCCACCCTTGCAAGATGCCGATGTGAATGGCATTGGTGGGACAGAAGAAGGAACAGCGCATACACATCAGGCAGTGATGGCCGAACCGTACGGTTCCGGATTCGTCCTTGCGGATGTTGTGCATCGGGCACTGCCGGATGCACAGGCCGCAGCCACTGCACTTTTCCATATCTGTTTTGTAGAAAAACGAGTTCACATCGCCACCGGCAAACTGGATGGAAACCGCGCGGGTCACAATCCGATGCCAGAGCTTGTAACGCTTGATGTTGGGAATATGATGCGTAATCTCATAGATCAGAATGTCATAGAGCTTGTCATCCATATCCAGAATCTCCTTGACCAGTCGCTCGTCAAAACGGAAATGGATGTTATAGGGCATCATAAAATGATATTCGTTCTCGATGACAACCTTGCTGCGCTTGAGCTTGCGCCAGACGAACAGCGAGGAGGCGTCGTTGACCTTCTCGGTCTCGCCGGAGTTCTTGTAGATGAACGTCCGGATGCCTTTGGGGAATTTCTGCTTCCGGATGAATTTGAGAAACGGCCAGGGCGCATTGTATCCGTAAATAGGGTAGCCCAGCCCAATCAAGTCGTACCCCGACAGGTCGAGGCGTTCCGTGTTCAAAGGGTCGATTTCATACAAATCCACATCGTAGCCGACCAATTCCAGCTTCTGTTTGAGCTGCTGGGAGACATATCGGGTGTTGAAAGTACCCGTAAAATAGATGAGCAGGCATCGCATAGTCGGCTATTTCTTTTTTTTCAAGATATTGTACTGAAAATATTGTCCGTATCGGCCGAGTTTGGCGGGGTCGCACTTCTTGACCCGCTTGAGGAACGTCTTTTTCCGGAGCGAAAGGATGTTCAACAAACCTCTGGCCTCCACATACTCGTAACAACGCTCGTAGCCGATCTCCTTTATGCGCCAACCCTCCTCTGTCTTGAGATATTGTACGGTGTAGATGGCGGCGCCGTGCAGCTTGACCAGGAACTTTTCGTGAAGGAGATGGTCCTCCAAATACCACTTAGCCGTGGCCGTGTCCGGACTAAGGATGTCGATTTCGCCCCCGTGGATAAGATGGGTGGAGGGCATATCCAGTTTCATCACGCTGCACAGGAATTCCATCACGGCCTCTTTGCCCTGATAGGACATCGAGCCATTGCCGTAGGAGGAAACCACATCGTCGGTGAAACACTCGGCCAGACCGTCAAAGTCACGGGTGTCGAGACAACGTTGGTATTTGGCCTGTAAATAACGGATGGATTCAATGCTCTCCAAACGGGAGATTCTTTCTTCTAAGGTCATACGAGTTGGGGAGATTAATGAGTCGTGGCAGTTACCGCTTTAAGTTATTTCCGGTATTTTCTGGAGAAACAATTGTACTTGATGATGCAATAAAGGGTCCTGACACCGTCCTTCCAGCCGATTTTCTTCCCTTCGGCGTAGGTGCGGCCATAGTAGGAGATGGGCACCTCGTAGATGCGGATAGCCTCCTTCTTGGCCATACGGGCCAGTTTGGCGGTCACTTCCGGCTCAAAGCCAAAACGGTTCTCCTGCAAATAAAGGGACTTGAAGATGTCGGCACGCGCCATCTTGTAGCAGGTCTCCATATCGGTAAGGTTCAGGTTGCTGAACCAGTTGGAGATGCGCGTGAGCAGCTGGTTGCCCTTCGTGTGCCAGTAGAAGAGTATGCGGTGGGGGGTTCCGCCCAGATAACGGGAGCCATAGACCACGTCGGCAAAGCCCGACAACACCGGCTTGAGCATCACATTATACTCCTCGGGGTCATATTCCAGGTCGGCGTCTTGGATGATGATGTAGTCGCCAGTGCTCTCCGCAATGCCCCGGTGCAGCGCCGCCCCCTTGCCCATATTGCAGGGCTGGTCATAGTAGCGTATCTCTGCATCCTGATGGGCCGCGGCATATTCGGCAATCACTTCCCGGGAACGGTCCTTGGAACCGTCGTTCACCAGCACCAGCTCCTTGGTGAGGCCCCCCGCCAGGTTGACAGCAAGCACCTTGTCCAAAATGGCCGTGATCGTATTTGCCTCGTTATAAACAGGTATTATGATAGATAGTTTCATACTTCGCAGCAAGAAGGGTATAGCAGTTTATAAAAAAAGGGCGAAACAAAATCGCCCTTTGTATTTACGAGTGGGAACTACTAGGTTCGAACTAGTGACCCCCTGCTTGTAAGGCAGGTGCTCTGAACCAACTGAGCTAAGCTCCCATTGCCATAAAGCGCGGCAAAGATAGTATTTTTTTCGTTATGAAATACAGTTTCTTCAAAATTGTTATAAATTGATTATCAATTATTTAAAATTGGAAACCCGCGCAGATGTTGATGTATTGGAAGTGCGCACCATCCAATTCCCTGAAAAATGGCTTGAAACTGTAACGGTAATTCGTCCCCAACACTATAGGCCCGAACTTGAAGTCAAAGCCCACAGCGAGCAGGGTCTGATTGGTGTTTATGGTTTTCTTGTTGTAATTGATGTTGTTGTCTGTGACTTTCAGAATTGGCTGGTAGATGATACCCACAGCGGGCAGGAACGTGACGGATTTCCCCAATTTGACGTTGGCAACGGCCTTGACAGGCAGCAGCAGGTGTCGGGTTTCCACGCGCACATTCGAGAATCCGAGGTTGGCGTTGGAGTAGTCGCCTTTATAGAAAGCGTAGCCCAGACCGACTTCCCCATAAATGACCTTGCCGGCTCTGAAAAACACGTTGAACTCGCCATCCAGGATGCTGGTAAGGCGGTCGCCCGCCACCGAATAGTTGCGGTTTAGCGGGAAGGAGGTGCCGATCTTGAATCCGACCTGATACCATTTTTGGGCGGAGAGGCTGGCGCAGCCAATCGAGAGCAGCATTATGGCTAAGATAATCTTTTTCATATTCTAGGATTGAGAGGGGGTTGTTTTGTCGGGTTCTGGGGCGGGCGCCGGGTTATTGAACTTATTCATCGTAAGTTGCAATCCGGCGGTGGCGAACGACTTCACCGCTTCGGCGGCACGCTGGATGCAGGGTTCCACCAGCTTCAGCTCCTCGCTGGAGAAGCGTCCCAGCACATAGTCCACCTGGTAGCCTTGGGCAAAATCCTTGCCGATACCGCAGCGCAGCCGAGGGAAGTTGGAGTGGCCCAGCATCTCGATGATATTGTTGAGTCCGTTGTGGGAACCGCCGCCGCCCTTGGGCTTGATCTTGAAACTGCCCACGGGCAGGTCGAGGTCATCGCAAATCACCAGACAGTGGTCGGGCTCAATCTCCTCGGCATTCAGCCAGTGCTTCACAGCCTTGCCGCTCAGATTCATATAGGTGGTGGGCATCACCAGCACCAGAGTGCGCCCTTTGTAGGTGGCGCGTGCGACGTAGGCGAGACGGTCCACCTTGAAGGTGGCGCCCAGATTCTGGGCCACAGCGTTCACCACCTCAAAGCCGTAGTTGTGGCGGGTGCCGGCATACTGCTGCTCAGCATTGCCCAAACCCACGATCAGATATTTCTTGTCATTCATCTTCTTTAGTATCTTCAGGTTCTTCCTCTTCCGTCATATTGACGAAGAAGGTGAAATTGAGTTTCCCATACACGCGATGCTGGAAGAATTGAGGATGCCCGGAGAAATCGTGCTCCTTGGAGTGCTCCAGCACCAGCCAGCCGTCGGGGAGCAGCAGGTTGTGCTCGAACACATTCTCGACAATCTTCTCGATGCCCTCCAATTGGTAGGGCGGGTCGGCGAAGATGATGTCGAACTGCTGGCGGCAGCGCTCAGTGTAGGCGAATGCGTCTTGCCGGATGACGGCCGCGTTGTGATAGTCCAGCTGCTCCAGCGTGCGCTGGATGAAACGGGTGCACCGCTGGTCGATGTCCACGGCGATGACGGACTGCGCCCCGCGGGAGGCGAACTCGTATGTAAGGTTGCCCGTGCCCGCGAACAGGTCGAGCACCCGCACACGGTCAAAATAGAAGTAGTTGTTCAGGATATTGAACAGACTCTCCTTGCCCAAGTCGGTGGTGGGGCGTACCGGCAGGTTGTCGGGGGCCACGATATGCCGGCCTCTGTTCTTGCCGCTGATAATTCTCATTACAGTAGGGTGATATGGTCTATATAACGCGCCAACAGGTCGTTGAGTTTCCTGTTGGGCTTGGTGAAATAGTGCACGAAAAGGGTGGGGGCGGCCATACCGAGCTGCTGCACACTGTTGAGGGTGTGGTAAAGCAGGTCCACATTCTCCACGTGCGTGGTGCGGTTGACCAGCAGGGGTTCCCCGTTCTGCACGGCGAGGATGTCGGCGAAGGTGTCGTTGACCGACAGCAGCACGGCGTCGGGCTGGCCCTGCGACTGCAGGAACTGGTACAGCAGGGTGGCCTCACTCTTGTACTGGAGTTTGCAATTCAGTCCCGACAGGGACGTGAGCTCATTCTGCGTGAGGAAATAGAGCGAGCGGTAGTGTCCCAGCGTGTCGCTGAAATGCTCGCCGATCTGGGAAATGTCGAACTGCATCCGCAGGTAGTCGCGCACCTTGCTCTCGTCGAAAATCACATCCGGCACGAGCAGGGGCGGGCGGGTGGCGACAATGACGTCCAGAGCGGTCTCCCCATCGTCAGACAACTGGAAGAAATCCGGGGCCTTGAGGGTGAGCAGGGCGTTCTCGGCGTTGGCGTGGAAGGCGTGGCGCAGGGTGTCACCTTGCGCTTCGCCATATAGCGAAAATCCATCCGGGGTTAGCCGGATGGATTTCATATAGTAATGGTTCAATAAAGGGTTCATAGGCAATTATTCCCAACTGCCGGCAGTGCTGGCCTCGGTGAGCGAGCCCATATACATATCGGCGTATTGGCTTCTATATTGGTTTTCTTCGGAAAGGTTGTTGTAGAAAATCTTGTTCCAGAGACGGCTCAGCACACCAGCGTTCTCAGGATTGATGCTGCGGTCCATATTCACCAGAATGTCATCCAAGGGAACCTCGATCATATAGACAGGGATCTCGTATGTCTTGGAGGCGATGGAGCCCGTCTGAATCTCGTACTGTTTCTTGTCGCTGAACGGGATGTACTGGAAGTTCTTGAAATTGTCGGCGTTGAGTTTGTTGTCGAGCTCGAGCATTTTCTCGAGTGCGGGCACTTCAACGACCTCCTTGTGGATGAGCCCCAGCTTGAAGGCCTGGGCCTCACTCATCGTGTCGGGGAAGCTACCGACGTTCTTCTCGATCTTGACGGTGCCGTTTTTGACAAAATCCACGAGGCTGTCCATCGAGGAAGCGTACTTCTTGTACACGTTCTTGTAGATGGCCTGTGCACTCCTGATGGTGGTCAGGTTGGTGACGTTGGCGGACTTGCGCAGTTCATACACTTGTCTGAACTTCTCGGGACGCATAATGCTACGGGCAGCGAAGATGGCTAACACCACCACTACCACAATCAATAAGATGCTTAATAATTTACGAGTCTTCATAACTATTTTATTGTGATTATTATCGGAATTATAAATTGCGGGCAAAAGTAGTAAAAAAACCTCTATGTTCCCTTATATCTTGAAAAAAAAATTTGAAACGCCCAATGTGAATTCTCAGAAGGTGATGCGATGAATGCCGGCAGGGTATTTTTTTTCTATCAATTGTTTGATTTTAAGGTAGTCCGACGAGTTGAGCACAAAATCCAGCTGGGCGGTTTCCACCAACAGCACGGGCATCGTGGCGTGCTGGGCGAAATAGGTGAGATAGCTGTCCTGGATGTCTTGCAGGTATTCGGCCGTGATCTCCTTTTCATATTCCCGCCCGCGCCGGGCGATGTTTCTCAACAGTTGCTGAGGGTCGTTGTACAGATATAGGATAATCTCGGGCTTGGGCAAAAAGGAGGAGATGGTGTCGAACACGTTCCGATAGAGGTTGTACTCGTCAGGCAGCAAGTTGTTCTTGGAGAAGATGATGCACTTGTCGATGAAGTAGTCGCCGATGACCGCATCCGTGAAAAGGTCGCGGGCGGTCAGCAGGTTTTTCAATTGCTGGTAACGGTCCATCAGGAAGGTCATCTCCACGGGGAAGGCGTAATGGACGGGGTCTTTGTAGAACTTGGGCAGGAAGGGGTTGTCGGCGAACCGCTCAAGCACAAGCTCCGCGTTGAAGTCGGCCGCCAGCATCTTCGACAGGGTGGTTTTCCCTGCGCCAATGCAACCTTCTATGACTATATAATTATATGGTATCATTCGATGTTGGTGAGTGGTGAACAGTGAACAGTGAACAGTGATTAGGGGTTAAAGGTTAAAGGTTAAAGGTTAAAGGTTAATGGCTAATGGCTAATGGTTAAATGTTAATGGCTAATGGCTAATGGTTAGCAGTTAAGGTATTCGAGATGGAAGGTGCCGTCGGGAGTGTCTTCGACGATGCGGACGCCCAGTTCGTCAAGCTCGTCGCGCACAAAGTCGCGGTGCGGGATGTGCGGGTGGGGGAGCGTGAGCCGCCCATCGCGGTAAGCGAGCCCGTCATAGTCCAGGATATCGAGGTCGATGGTGCGGCTGCTATACACGGGGCGCCCGTTTTCGTAACGGGTCTTCTCCGTGCGCCCCAACTCGCGCTCTATTTGCTGCAGCTCGTCCAGCAACTCCAAGGGGCTAAGATAGGTGCGCAGCACGACCGCCTGGTTCAGGAAGGGCGGGGCGTCGAAACCCCACGCGGGCGTCTCCGCAACGCGCGTGCAGCGCTCAATGGCACCCACACGTTCAGCCATCCTGAGGATTGCCTCCGCCAGGTGCGCGGCACGGTCGCCGACATTGCTGCCCATTCCGATGATCACACGTTTCATATCGGCGGCAAAGATAAGAAAAATGCCCGCAACGCGGGCATCTCTATGGGGTTAATTGTTGATGAGCAAAACCGCCTGTCCGTAAGTGTTCGGAACCATCACCAGCGAACGCGAGTATTTCAGGATGTTGTCGATGATGCGCCGCGACGGCTTTTCAAGTTTGACGGTCTTCTTTTTCAAAGGGGTAGAGGTTATCTCCATAAGCAATGAATTAGTTTTTTTTGCAATTTACCCTACATTAACGAAGCCTCGTTCGAAATATTATATCCCCTGCCTCTTTTTTCTCAAAAAAACAAAATTGAAAAGAAAGATTCTGATTTCAAGACAGATATGATGCTTTGGCTCTTATGACTTGAAGATGAAATAGACGGCCAGCACCAGAAACACGAAGCCTATCAGATGGTTGAGACGCATCGGTTCCGACCGGAACAGCACCACCGTGAAGATGGTGAACACAAACAGCGATATGGCCTCCTGGATCACCTTCAGTTGCCAGAGCGTGAACGGGCCGCCCGTGCCGGTGAACCCCGTGCGGTTGGCCGGAATCATAAAACTGTATTCAACACCCGCCACCAACCAACTCAACAGGATGATCACCGGCAGCGACAGTTTTGAGAACCAAGGGTAGGCCTGCAATTTCAAGTTCCCGTACCAGGCACACGTCATAAAGACATTCGAGCACAACAATAATAAGATGCAGTATAATCCTCTCATATAAATATGTAATAATAGGGTGGAACAATCGGGCGGCAAAAATATAAAAAATCAGATTTTGGCCGCCCGACAATCAAAATGCCTCTTCGCGCTGAGAATTGAATATTTGCCGCAAGCCGACCACCGGACAGGAAAAATCATATTTTCACAATCGGTCAAACCACCGCAAGAACGATGTAAAGGTGTTGTTACAATTGTAAAACATCTTGCAACATCGTTTGTTTACAAATGTATCACAAACGTACACGATACAAAACATATTATTACAAGTGTAAACAATATGATTCAAATTGTGTCGAACTAATTTATACGATTGTACACATCCAATCTATCCGACAATTAATATTTTGTGTATTCTGTCGCTTGGCTCGATCTGTGCGCCTCGGATACATTACATTATTTATATTATATAATTAAAATGCAGATTATCAGTATAATTAATTATTATATCTAAAGTTGTGTATTATATATAATGCGGGTTTTACTAACAATAGTTAAAATTGACACTATTGAATATATATTTTATTTATATATAGTAATTTATATATTTTATATAAAGTGATGAAGGTGATGTTTATCAACAATTTTGAAATATACGATTTTTACAGATGGATTTGTAACTTTGTAAATACTTCTGCGTATTATTGTTTATTATAATACTACTACGCTTTGCAATATTAATTTCCAATTGTAAAAACAATCTGATATGGTAGATAGAATTAAAGAGGTAATGGAGTATGCACAAATGTCAACTTCGACATTTGCAGACAAGATTAACATCAGCAGGTCGAGTCTGACCCACATCTTTTCAGGTCGTAATCAGCCCAGTTTGGATATCGCCAAGAAGATACTTTCGGCGTTTCCGGAAATATCCACCGAGTGGCTTATTATGGGTATGGGCAATATGTTGCAGGAGGTGAAACCAACTCCGGCACCGCAACCCGGTCCCGCTGCTTCGTCTCAGCCTCACCCGCAGATTGAATTGTTTGCCGATGAAGATGACACCCCCGAGCCGCCACAGGCTACCCTTGCTGAAACTCCTGCGCCGCAACCGCAGGTGGAGGTCATCGAACCCGAAAAAGAGACTCCCGTAGAACAGCCAATGCCGGAACCTAAGGCGGAACTATCTGCTGAAACACCCGTCAGACGGCCGATTGGCACTGTTTCACGCGGTCGCGGACGCGCTTCAGAATCGTACAACCCGCCCAGAGAATCAAAGCGAGACCGAATATCCAATTCTCAGGGCGATAAGAAAATCGTGCAGATTCTCTTCATTTACGACGACAAGAGCTTCGATGTCTATACACCGAACAACGGATAAAAAAAACGGGGTGGCCGAAAGCCATCCCGTTTTGGTTTTCCTTGGGAAAGATTCCTATTAGTATTTGTAGAATCCTTCACCGGTCTTGCGTCCGAGCAGTCCGGCGCGCACCATCTTGCGAAGCAGCGGATGCGGGCGGTACTTCGGGTCGCCGAATTCTTTGTACAGGACCTCCATAATGGCGAGGTTCACATCGTTGCCAATCAGGTCGGCCAGGGCGAGCGGGCCCATCGGATGGTTGGCACCAAGCATCATACACTTGTCGATGTCTTCGGCGGAAGCGATGCCGTCGGCGAGGATGCCGACCGCCTCGTTAATCATCGGGATGAGGATGCGGTTCACGACAAAGCCGGGGGCTTCGTTCACCGGCACCGGGGTCTTGCCAATCTCGGTGGTCAGGTCAATGATGGTCTGGCTCACCGCCTCAGAGGTCAGCTGGCCCTTGATGACCTCCACCAGGGCCATACGGTCGGCGGGGTTGAAGAAGTGGCAGCCGATGAACTGGCTGGGACGGCTCGTGCAAGCCGCGATTTCCGTGATGGAAAGTGACGAGGAGTTGGTGGCGAAGATGGTCTCCGGCTTGCAGATCTTGTCGAGTTCCATAAACACATCCTTCTTGAGCTGCATATCCTCGACAGCCGCTTCGATGACGAGGTCGGCGTCGGAGAAGGTGGCGTAGTCGGTCGTGGTGGTGATGTTCTTCAAGATGGCGTCCATAGCCTCTTGGGAGATCTTGCCTTTCTCGACGAGTTTGCCATAAGATTTAGAGATGGAGCCCATAGCCTTGTCCAAGCTGGCCTGGGTTCTGCTTTTCATAACCACGGGCATCTTGGCGGCGAATGCCTTGACGATGCCTTTGGCCATTGTTCCAGTGCCTATAACGCAAATTTTCATAATAATAGGGTTTATAAAAAGGTTTGAAAATGATTATTCGTTGGTGAAATGGGCTTCGCTCTTGGTCAGGAAGGCGGTCATTCCGGCCTTCTGGTCCTTGGTGGCGAAGCATTTGCCGAACATTGTGTTCTCGTAGGCGATGGCCTCGTCGGCGGGAAGGTCATACTCCTCGTTGATGCACTGCTTGGCGTAGCGCACGGCGATGGGGGCGTTCTTGAGGATGCGGGCTGCTAAACTCCGGGCCTCCTCCATCAACTGTTCGGGTTCATAGACAGCGTTGACCAGTCCGATGCGCAGGGCCTCGTCGGCCTTGATGGCGCGTCCCGTGTAGATCATCTCCTTGGCGTTGCCCATCCCCACAATCTTGGTGAGACGGTAGGTGCCGGAGAAGCCGGGGATGATGCCCAGGCCCACCTCGGGTTGGCCGAACTTGGCACGGTTGGAGGCAATGCGGATGTCGCAGGCCAGGGCCAGCTCGCAGCCGCCGCCGAGGGCAAAACCGTTCACGGCCGCAATGACCGGGATAGGAAGGGTCTCGATCTTGCGGAACACCTGTGCGCCCAACTTGCCGAAGGCGACACCCTCCGGCTCGGTGAGGTTCTGCATCTCGGAGATGTCAGCACCGGCCACGAAAGCCTTCTCGCCATCACCCGTGATGATGAGCACCCGAGTGCCCGCATCAATATGGTAGAGGAAATCGTCCAACTCCTTTAAGAGGTTGGAATTTAATGCATTCAAGGATTTGGGAGCGGAGATAGTCAATGTGCACACCGCATCTGAACAGTCGGTCTTCAAAAAATTGTATTCCATATTCTGCTTATTCAAAATAACGCTGGCAAAAGTACAAAAAAAAGTAAATGTAAAAATGTTATTTTTGCACTCTCAATTACAATATTATATATATGTACAGAAATCGACTTCTCGCTTTGATACTCCTCGGCTTGTGGTGCCTGACCGCTGCCGGCCAAACCACGGGCATCATCCCAGAACCGCAACACGTGGAATACCTGTCAGGAGTCAGGGCTTTGGATGACAACACCTCCGTAGAGCGCAAACTCGTGGCCGCCCTGCCCATCGACACCAATATGGACCAGGGCTACATCTTGGAAATCCTGCCCGACCGGGTGGTGATGACCGCCACCACCGAGACGGGACTCTACTATGCGGGGCTCAGTCTGGACCAGCTGTGCCGCCATTTCCACAATCAGGTGCCTTGTATGAGGATTACGGACTATCCGGCCCTGAAATACCGCGGATGGATGGACGACATCAGCCGCGGCCCCGTGCCCACAATGGAGTTCCTCAAGCGTGAGATCGCCACGCTGGCGCAGTACAAGATGAACTTCTTCAACCTCTACACCGAGCATCTGTTCAAGTTGGACCGCTTGCCCGACATCGCGCCCGCCGACGGGCTGACCGCCGAGCAGGTCAAGGAGTTGGAGGAGTACGCCGCCCAGTTCCACATCGAGTTTTTCGGCAACCAGCAATGCCTTGCCCACGCCGAGAAGACGCTCCGCATCCCGTTTTATCAAGAGATGGCCGACACCAAGTTCAATGTGAATCCCGGCGCCGACAAGACCCAGGAATTCCTGCAATACCAGCTGGAAACCGTGGCGAAAGCCTATAAATCCCCCTTCTTCAACATCAACTGCGACGAAACGGAGGCGTTGGGCAACGGCAAGGCGCGTCAATATGTGGAGAGCCACGGCGGCGCCTCACAAGTGTATGTGGACCACATCCGTTGGGTGCACGACATCTTGCGCAAACAGGGAAAACGGGTGATGATGTGGGGCGACATAGCCGCCAAGGACCCGGCCATCGTCGCCCAACTGCCCAAGGATATGATGCTGATTGTGTGGATGTACGCCCCATCCGACAGCTATGAGGATATGTTCGAGCCCTTCACCAAGGCAGGCTTCGACTTTATGGTGGCACCGGGGATGAGTATGTGGGGCACCGTCTTCCCCAGTTACGACACCTACACCAAGAACATCGCCAACTTGGTGCGCGACGGCCACCGGCACGGCACCGTCGGGATGATGAACACTGCCTGGGACGACTCGGGCGAATCGCTCTTCAACACCACCTGGCACGGTATGCTGTGGGCCGCCGAGATGGCCTGGAAACCCTTGAAGGAGACCGTGCTTGCCAAGGCGGACAAGGAGCGCGCCGCCCGCCTCGAGGACTTCAACCGACGTTTCCAGCAAGACTTCTTCTATCCTGAAGAGGTGCGCGAGCTGATGCGACTCTACGAAAGTTGCGACATCCCCCTGTTTTTCCAGAACGGTTCACTGTATGAAAGCATCTGGGACAATTACGCCTCTAAGGTGAGTTTGGAGTATTTTGAAAAAAACGAAAAACTTTTGGAGCAAAGTCATCAGCTTTTCGGCAAAATTCCCCAGAAATGGGATATGGACCCTGTCCACAACGCCGTGGCACGCTTCTTGCCCTACGTGTTCTATCGGCAGGACTATGTGATGCGGCGCAATATCTTCCGTTACCACCTCCATCGTTGTTTGTCAGGCGACAGCAGCATTTCCGCCAGCGAGTTACTCTTTAGAAGAGACGAACTGATAAGTCAACTACACCAGATCAAACGCGCCTATTTGCAGCTTTGGAACGAGGAGTGCCGGCAGTATAGCCGCGACATTGTGGAGGCCCGTTTCGACCATACGGCGCAGGAGTTGCTCGATTTGCCGAACCACGTCCTCATCCAGTCGGAACTGAACGACCAGGGAGAGGCCGTGATTTCAATGCGGACCCTCACTAACGGTCCGGCGATATACTACACCTTGGACGGGCGCGCCCCGCAGCAGGGAGAGAACCTGTACCAGGGGCCTTTCACCATCGACCATTCCGCCACCATCAAGGCGATGACGCACAATGCGATGGGGGAGGATGTGGTCACCGAAAAGTATGTGCTGCTGCATAAAGGGCTGGGCAAGATTGCCCGTCTGAACACCTCATACGCCACCTATCGCCCTCAATATGAGGCCTCAGGCACACAGGCGCTGGCCGACGGGCTCATCGGCGGCGACACTTACGACGACGGCCATTGGCAGGGATATTGGGGCACCGACATCGACGTGGAGTTCGATTTCGGGAAAAGCGTGCGCCTTGAGCATCTCAAGTCCCGTTTCTTCCAAAACATCCACGACTGGATAATGGCCCCGACGACCGTGGAGCTGTATGTCTCCAAAAACGGCCGCGACTACACGCTGTATCGCACCCTGGAAGTGCCGGGCGTGGACCATCACGCCACAGGGAGCGGAATATACACACTGCAAGCCGACGGCCTTGGACTGAAAGCCCGCTATGTGCGCGTGGTGGTCAAGAACGCAGGAACACTGCCCGCCTGGCACCAGGCCCCCGGACAGCCTTCCTACCTGTTTTGTGATGAAATGATTTGGCAGTAATTTAAGATACAACACTATATGAAAAGGATTTCCTTCATTATGATTATGATGGCCGTGATGGGCGCAGCCATAGCTCAAACCGACTGCGGCACGGTCACGGACTATGACGGCAACATCTATCAAACGGTGCAACTCGGCAAGCAGTGCTGGATGCGCGAAAACCTGAAAGTCAGGCATTTTCCTGACGGCACGCCACTGGCATTAGGCAAGGAGACTTCCGACAAGGCTCTTTACTATTACTATCCCAACGGCGACTCCACCCAAGTGGCGCGCTACGGTCTGCTCTACAGCTGGAACACCTGCCTGCGGGGTGTCAAGCCCACAGAGGCGGTGCCCAGCGGCATCCAGAGTCTCTGTCCCAATGGGTGGCACCTGCCCTCCAACTTCGAGTGGATGAATCTGGAGGACTTTCTGGGTTACAAGGATGAATATCGCTGTGGCAGCGACGTGAACAACGTGGCCAAGGCGATGGCCTCGCGCGAGGGATGGCGCAATACCAGCTTCGCGCCCGCCCCTGAATGCAGCATACTTGACAACCTGCAGCGCAACAACACCTCCGGGATGGAGGTGCTCCCGGCTGGCAACTTCCTCCAAACCTTCGACGGGTTCGGTTATGACGCGGGCTTCTGGACCGCCTCCGACGGCAGCGACGTGACGTCGCCCATCCATCATTTCTACTGCACCAACGCCACGGTTGAAATCAACTGCACACCGAAGGAAGCGGCCTATTCCGTCAGGTGTTTGAAAGACTGAAAACCTATCGCTTTTTTTCGTACTTTTGCCGCCCTTTAAAAGAATATGATGAAAAAACTGATGATAACCGTGGCCGCCCTGTTTTGTGTGGCGGCGCCCTTGAATGCCCAGAACGACTTCGAGATTGCCAAGAATGTGGACATCTTCGTCTCCATCCTCAAAGAGTTGAACGACAAGTATGCCGATGAGATTTCGCCCGGCAAGCTTACGGAAACCGCCATCGACGCTATGCTCAACTCGTTGGACCCCTACACGGTCTATTACCCCGAATCCGAAATCGAGGACTTCCGGATGATGACCACCGGCCAGTACGGTGGGGTAGGAGCCCTCATCCAGCAGCACGGCAAGGATGTGGTCATCTCTGAGCCCTACGAGGGCACGCCTTCCCAAAAGGCGGGACTGCGGGCCGGCGACATCGTGCGCAAGGTGAACGGACAGTCGCTGGAGGGCAAGAGTTCTTCCGACGTGAGCACCGCGATGAAGGGACAACCCGGCTCCACGCTGGTGCTGGAAGTGTTCCGCCCTTCGGAAAACAAAACCCTCACATTCAACATCGTGCGCGAAGAGATCAAGATGCCCAATATTCCCTATTCCGGGATGTTGGACAAAGAGGTGGGCTATGTCAAGCTGGACCAGTTCACCGAAAAGGCCGGCACCGAGGTGCGCGAAGCCTTCCTCAAACTTAAAGAACAGGGGATGAAATACTTCATCCTCGACTTGCGCGACAACGGTGGCGGCCTGCTCAGCGAAGCCGTCAACATTATGAATATCTTCGTGGACCGTGGCGTGCAGATTGTGGAGACCAAGGGCAAAATCCCTGAGCAACAGCGCGTTCACAGAACACTGGCACCCGTTACCGACAAGGATATCCCCGTTGTGGTGCTCATCAACGAGCACAGTGCCTCCGCCTCCGAGATTGTCTCCGGCGCGTTCCAGGATCTCGACCGTGGCGTGATCGTGGGTAAGAAGAGCTTCGGCAAGGGTCTCGTGCAGAACGTGTTGCCCATTGACTACAACACCTCCCTGAAAATCACCGTGGCCAAATACTACATCCCTTCCGGCCGCTGCGTGCAGAACATCGAGTACTTCGACAAGGACACCACCTCCGGCGCCTTCAAGATTCCCGACTCCTTGGCTGTGGCTTTCAAGACCAAAAACGGCCGCACCGTCTATGACAAGGGCGGCGTGGAACCCGATGTGCTCACCGAAGACAGCCTGCTGAGCGAGCTTCTCGTCTCTCTGGTCACCCACAACCTCATATTCGACTTCTGCAACGAATACCGTTCCAAACACGAGTCTATCCCGCCCGCCGACCAGTTCGTGGTGGACGACAAACTCTACCAAGAGTTTGTCAACTTCTTGAAAGACAAGGATTACTCTTACAAAACCCAGACAGAGGAACTGCTTGAAAAACTGAAAAAAGCGGCTGAAGAGGACCGTGTCTTCAAAGATATCGAACCTATTTACAACCAGTTAAAGCAGAAATTGGACCAGGAAAAATTAGAGGACCTCACCCGCTACCAAAAGGAAATCAGCCAGTTCCTGGCCTCTGAAATCGCGGTGCGCTACTACTATCAGAGGGGTCGCATTATGAATATGCTGAGCGAAGACAACGACATTGCCGTCGCGAAAGCCATATTGAAAGACCAGAACCGCTACCAATCCATTCTCTCGCCCAAAAAATAGGTCGTTTTGACTCGGGAGCAGTTTCACCATATCATCTACCTGTTGGGGACCATTGCCCTGGTGGTGTCCCTGCCCTTGTCCCATTTCGCGATGGGATTGGTTGCCTTTATCCTGTTGCTCAACTGGATAGCCGAGTGGAATTGGAAAGATAAGTGGCAGAATCTGCGCGCCCACAAGGAGTTTCTCGTCTTCTCGGGACTCTTCGTGGCGTGCCTTCTCGGACTCATCAAGACTGAGAACTGGGCGTTTGCCTCCCATAACGTCCTCTCCAAACTGCCGCTGCTGATGGCGCCCATTGTGGTGGCCACCTCACGTCCCTTCACGCACAAGGAGATGCGGTATATCCTCCACGCTTTCATCACCAGCACCATATTCTGCTGTGTTTGTTCCACCATCTACTGGGCCACTCACACCGTCGGCAACATCCGGGAAATCTCCATCTTCATCGACCACATACGCTTCAGCCTGTGCATCGACCTCTCCATCTCCTTCTGTCTCTTCTTCCTCCTGAAAGAGGAGACCAAGTCCAGTTGGCAGGTCTGCACCTACATTGCGCTGATAGTCGGCCAGATATTCTATCTCCTCTTGGCACAAACACTTACAGGCATTGTCATTTTGGGTGCTTTGATTCTCTTCTATCTCCTGTATGCCCTTTTCACAATGCAGAAGGGCAGAACTCGCACCATTTTGCTGACGATGGCGGCACTGGCCATCGTACTTGGGACAGCCTACACCACACACGTCTGCATTTCCTATTTCAAGGACAAGGACAAAAACATCACAGCCACACAGACGGCTATGGGCAACGACTACGAGTTCAATGCCGACACACCACTGGAAAACGGCCATCGTATCGGCTATTATGTGTGCCGTCCGGAAATGCAGTCCGCGTGGAGTCTCCGTTCCGACACGCTTTACGACGAGTATCTGGAGCAGACGCTGATTCGGTATCTGAACTCGAAAGGATTGCACAAGGACTATGCCGGCGTGATGGCGCTGGAGGAGCAGGATATCCGCAACGTGGAACGCCACATCGCCAACTACGACTATACGCGCCCGCTCGGACTGCGTCGGGCCCTCTATCCCAATTTCTTCAGCTACTCGATGTTCAAGCACTACCACTACATCGACAACTCCACGCTTTTGCAGCGCTTTGAACTGTGGCAAGCCTCCTGGGCTGTCATCAAGGACAACTGGTTTCTGGGAGTGGGCATCGGCGACTTCAAGACTGCGATGGACGAGCAGCTGGCCGCCCAAAATTCCCCCATCGCCTACAAACTCAACCGCGGCAGCCACAACCAATGGCTTACCTACTGGCTGATGGGCGGCATCCTGCTGGCCTTGTATTTCCTGTTCACGCTGGTGTATCCCTTCTTCAAGATGAGAGACCGCATCACAATGATTTACATCGCCCTGATTATCATTCTCTTTATCTCTGCCTTGACGGAAGACACCTTAGAGACGCAAACCGGACGGTTGTTGTTCTGTGTCTTCGTGCCGCTGTTGCTGCACGCGAATCTTACGCCAGAAAAGAAATCTGAAGAACAGGGGAGCGCTTCCCCTAAAAAATCCTGTTAAAACAAGTCGTTGACATCACCCTTGCCTTCGCGGACAACTTCCGCCTCGTCGCCGGTGCAGTCCACTACCGTGGAGGGCACGTTGTCGCCGTAGCCGCCGTCAATCACAATGTCCACGTCATCGCCATAGCGTTCGTAGATGAGCTCGGGGTCAGTGGTATACTCGACCACCTCGTCATCGTCCTTCACGGAAGTGGAGAGGATGGGATGGCCCAGTTGGCGCACAATCTCACGCACGATATTGTTGTCGGGCACACGGATACCCACGGTCTTCTTGTTGCTTTGAAGCAGTTTGGGCACATTGTTGTTGGCGTTCAGGATAAAGGTGAAGGGGCCGGGCAGCACCTTCTTCATTATCTTGAAGATATGGTTGGGAATGGGGCGGGTGTAGTCGGAAAGATTGCTCAAGTCGTGACTGATGAAAGTCATCGAGCTCTTCTTCTTCCGGTCGCCGAGCAGGGTGGTGATGCGCTCTATGGACTTGGGCTTGAAGATATCGCACCCGATGCCATAGATGGTGTCGGTCGGATAGATGATGATGCCTCCGTCCTGAAGGCACTTCACGACCTGATCAATGGCGCGCTGGTTTGGATTCTCGGGATAGATTTTCAGTAACACCCTGCGTTGGATTTGAATATGGATAATTGGTTTCCCAAAGTGATGGTCACAAAAAAAGGGTAAGCTACTTATATCGCATCGCTACAACCGACGTACCCTTGCTGTATTCCTACCCTGGGGGAGTTAGAAGGGAGCAGATCGTACAAGACTTACCCGCGGCAAAAGTAGAAAAAAAAACGATTCGTTTCCTAATATCCTAAAATTTTCAGCATCGACTTGTAACTCTGCTCTTTAGCAAACAATTTGGTACATAATTCACCCTCTTCGTCGCGATAGATGATGATGTGTTTCGGCGCCGGAGTCATACAATGCTGTATTCCGCCGTAGCCGCCGAGGGCATCCTGATAGGCCCCGGTGTTGAACAAACCGATGTACTGGATGTCTTCCGGACTGTCGCCTTCCGGGTAGTTGGCCGAGTCGATGTTCGGCAGGAAGACGGCGTTCAGGTGCGACTCCGAGTTATAGTAGTCGTGGCTGTCGCAGGTCAGGCCGCCAAGGAAGACGCGCTCGTAGGCCTTATCCCAATTGTTGATGGCCAGGATGATGAACTGTTGGTTGATGGCCCAAGTGTCAGGCAGCGTGGTCATAAAGGAACTGTCAATCATATTCCACAACTCTCTGTCGTTCTGTCTTTTCTGCTGAAGCACAGAGAAGAGCACGGCGCTGGCCTCGCCAACCGTGAACGAACCGAACTCCGTGAAGATGTCCGGCTCCTGCACGCCCTCGCGTTCGCAGATGATTTTGATTTGAGCCACAATCTCCTCGGCCATATACTCGTAATCGTAATCGAAGGAGAGCGAATTCTTGATGGGGAAGCCGCCGCCAATATTCAGGGAGTCGAGTTCCGGGCAGAGCTTCTTCAAATCGCAGTACAGGTTCACGCACTTGGTGAGCTCATTCCAATAGTAAGCTGTGTCCTGGATGCCCGTGTTGATGAAGAAATGCAGCATCTTCAACTCAAAGTTCGGGTTGTTCTTGATTTTCTCCCGATAGAAGGGAATCACATCATTGTAGCGAATGCCCAGGCGCGAGGTGTAGAACTCGAATCGCGGTTCCTCCTCAGAAGCGATGCGGATGCCGACCTTGCATTTCGACGGGATCTCCTTCTTCAACAACATATCGAACTCCTTTTTGCTGTCGAGCACCGGAATGGTGTTCACATAGCCTTGTCCCAGAAGTTCAACGATGTTGTCGATGTAAATCTGACGCTTGAATCCGTTACATATAATATAGTTCTCCTTGTCGAAAAGGCCGGACTCGTGAAGGGTCTGGATCAAGTTGATGTCAAACGCGGAAGAGGTTTCAATATGCACATCGTTCTTCAGCACCTCCGACATCACAAACTCGAAATGATTGCTCTTTGTGCAATAACAATAGTGATAACTGCCCTTGTAATCGGACTTTGCGATAGCCACATTGAACCATCTTTTGGCCTTCTGGATATTCTGGGATATCTTGGGCAGATAGGTGATTTTCAAAGGTGTGCCGTACTGCTTGATAATGTCCATCAAAGGCACATCGTTGAATAACAAATTGTTGTCTTCCACCTTGAACTCCTCTTGTGGAAATTCGTAGGTCTGCGAAATCAGGTCAATGTACTTAGTCTTCATATCAAAATCCAATTAGATTAACAAGGCCGCAAAAATATAAAAAAAGTAATACGGATTGATAAAAAAATACCAATCCGACTAATTTGGATTAAATAAAGATTTTTGATTTGGATCAATTGTGGTCGCGACGATTCTCGCATTCACAAATGTCCGTGAAGAGTATTTTCGTTTCAGGAAGCAGGTATTCCATCTCTTCATACTCCCATTTTGTCAAGGGAATTTGACGCAAGTCGAGGGTTTTCAGCGTGCTTTTCAGCGCTTTGATGCTTGCAGGCAGCACATACAAGGGGTTATCCCAAGCGTCAATGGCAGTGAGTTGCTTCAACTTGGCGATGGAGTCGGGCAGCGTCTCTATCATATTGCGGCTGATGACCAGCGTGCGTAATTCGGTCAGTCTTCCGATGGCATTGGGCAGGCGCAAAAGTTTGTTATGGTCGAGATTCAGGTATTGCAGATGGCGCAACTCGCCTATGCGTTGGTTGACGATGCACAAGCGGCAACTTTTGACGGTCAGCTCGCGCAGTTGGGTCAACCGGAACAGATCCTCGGGCAACGAATCGCGTTTGGGCAGCTTGGTAAGTTTAAGGCGGTACACGGGACTTGAAGCGCTCAAGGCCTCCTCCAGAGAGGTGTAGGTGCGCCCGTCATCATCGGGAGCATACCGCACGATGGTGTCTTCTATGGCCGTTTGTCGGGGAACAAATGCTTCGCTGGCCATCCCTGCAAAAAGAATGGCCAGTGCAAAGCAGAAGATAAGTAACAATGTCTTGTTCATTCACTAAATCTTATAGGTCTTGGCGGGCTTTGACTTCTTCTCTGAATTTTCGGAAGGAGAAGTCGGCTCGCGCGCGGGCCCCACTTCAATCTGGTAATCCTGTGAGGTAATTGTCTTGTAACTCCCTGTATCGTAGTCGTAATATTGGTACGACGCGCCAGGAATCCGGAATGTGCCCTCCGAACGCGGTATTATCGTGTACTTGAAGGTCTTGGAACCCGACACAATATCACCCTTGGCAGAGATGTTGCCCGTGACCTTGGGATAGGTGACATCGCAGTCGGCCGGGAAATCAATGTTCAAGTCATCGGCGCCGATGCGATGCAGATTGCCCGTTCCGGAAAGTGTAACCGTCAACACAACCGCCTCATTGACACGGATTTCACTCTTGTTCAGCGAGGATGTGACGGTGAAATTGCCCACCACGTCGGTCTCCGCAGAACGACTGTTCGGCATCGGTTTGGCCTTGATGGCAATGTCATTGGACACCAACGAGACATCCTGACTCTTGTAGGTGGAATAGGTGCCCCAGAACGGGTCTCTGACTGTGGCCGGCACGCGCACCCGCAATGTGAGATTCAACTTCGGAATAGTGACCTTGCCGGTCTTGGTAGGATAGAAAGCCGTCTTTTTGATAGTATAAACCGTATAGGTCTTGCCGTTGACGGTCTCTGTGGACTCGTCACGCTGATTCAAATCCAGAGCTCCGGTCCAGAAGGCATCCGTCGGGTCAAAAACGGCCCTTTCAATGCTATAGCCCCTGTTTTGAGTCTTGATATACAGTTTGTGCGTCACCACAACGGCCTCGCCCTGATAGGCCTCCAATTTGGAGGAGAAGGCCTTGATGAAGATGTCGTCTTTGCTGATATGATCGTCAATCTGCGCTTTGTCGGACTTGGATTTGGGCTTGGCATTATCCTGCTGGGGCTCCGCGCCGGAACGAGGCTGGAAGAAATCCGACCATTGCGGGAAGTCTTCCATTTGCGGGAAATCAAAGTCAAAGTGGAACCAGTCAGCCTGCTCTTGCGGCTCTTCCTGCACTTTTGGGGCCTTGACCACGCTGACTACCACAGGGTTGCTCTTGACCACGCGCCCGTCGATGGAGAGACTGATGCCGGGGATGGTGAAGGTTCCCTCTTTATGGGCCACCAAATAATAATTGTAGGTGTAGGTGGTGGACTGGTCCATCGTGCCATTCACGAAGGAAATAGAGGTACTGGTGCCGATGCTGGGACCGCTCACCATCTCAAACTTCCCGAAGTCAGAGGAGAGTACCTCGCCCTGCTCAGAGGTGGTGACGGTGTATTTGAACTGCCGGTCAACGGCCACCTCCGAAGGGGCCTTGGCCGTACAATCGCTTTCCTGCGCCATCAGGTTGGCAGAAAACAACAACACGCTAAAAAACAGAATGATAACAGATAATGAGTTCTTTTTCACATTCATAATCAATTTTTCCTTTCTCAAAAGCGGTTAAGTAACGATTATCACGTCAATTTATTGTATAAAAAAAGCGGACAAAACTGTCCGCGTGATTTTCGGTCATTACATCCTTTCCGGGACATCTATGCCCAGCAGTTTCATACCGTTGCGCAATGTGTTGGCCACCCATTGGGAAATCTGCAGTCGGAGCAGCCGTTTGGCGGCGTCGGTCTCACGCATAATGGGCGTTTCTTGGTAAAAATGGTTGAACTGTTTGGCGAGGTCGTACACATAGTTGGCAATCAAGGCCGGACTGAGGTTCTCACCGGCTGCCAGAACCACTTGGGGATATTGATACAACTTCTTGACAATCAACTTCTCTTCACCTTCTGGCGACAATCCGTCGGGCAGCGCGTCAGACACGTTCACCGACTGTTCTGCAGCCTTGCGCAACAGTGAGCGGATACGGGCGTGCGTATATTGGATGAACGGGGCCGTGTTGCCGTTGAAGTCGATAGACTCAGCGGGGTTGAAGAGCATATTCTTGGCCGGGTCCACCTTGAGGATGAAGTACTTGAGTGCGCCGAGGCCGACCATCTCGTAGAGGGCAGCCGCCTCGTCGGGCTGGAAGTCGAACTTGCCCAGCGACTCGGTGCTCTGTTTGGCCTCCTCGAACATATCGTCCATCAGATCGTCGGCGTCCACCACCGTGCCTTCACGGGATTTCATCTTGCCGGAGGGCAACTCCACCATACCGTAGGAGAGATGATAGATGCTGTCGCCAAAGGGCTTGCCGAGTTTCTTGCCCAAGACCAGCTTGAGCACGTCGAAATGGTAGTTCTGCTCGTTGCCCACCACATAGATCATCTTGCCGGGATGGAACTCCTCGTAGCGCAACTGCGCTGTGCCAAGGTCCTGCGTCATATAGACCGAAGTGCCATCCTTGCGCAGGAGTACCTTCTCGTCCAATCCCTCGTCGGTGAGGTTGACGCGGACAGAGCCGTCCTCGTGGCGCTGGAACACCCCTTTGTCGAGTCCCTCCTGCACCAGCGATTTGCCCAGTAGGTAGGTGTTGGACTCGTAATAGGTCTTGTCGAAGTGGATGCCGAGACAGGCATACGTTTCATCAAAGCCCGCGTACACCCACTGGTTCATTTTTTCCCAGAGGGCACGCACCTCGGGGTCGCCGGCCTCCCAGCGACGGAGCATCTCTCTGGCCTCCAACATAATGGGCGCTTGCTGTGCCGCTTCCTCTTCACTGAGTCCTTTGGCAATCAGCTCAGCTTGTTCCTCTTTGTAGTGCTTGTCGAAGACCACATAGTAGTTGCCCACCAGATGGTCGCCTTTGATATGGGCGCTCTCGGGGGTCTCGCCGTTGCCGTAGCGCAGCCAGGCCACCATTGACTTGCAGATGTGAATGCCGCGGTCGTTGACAAGGTTGACCTGCACCACGGGATGCCCGCACGCCATCAGGATCTGCGAGACAGAATGGCCCAGCAGGTTGTTGCGCACGTGCCCGAGGTGGAGCGGCTTGTTGGTGTTGGGGGAGGAGTACTCGATGAGCACCGGGGCCTCTTCACGCTGAGCGAAAAGCCCATAACGCTCGTCGGCAAAGCCCTCACGCAAGCGTTCAAGCCAATAGCCATCAGCCACCGACAGGTTCAGATAGCCCTTCACGACGTTATAGCCGGTGAGCGCATCCATCCGTTCGCAAAGGCGGTCGCCAATCTCCTTGGCCACCATATCCGGGGCCTTGCGGGCCAGCTTCACGTAGGGGAACACTACAATCGTCAAATCCCCTTCAAACTCTTTCCGTGTGGGCTGTACCAACGAAGCATCCGCCTGGATGTCAATCTGATACAACTCGTGGAGTGCATTTTTCAGTTCTTCTGCAAGAGCAAGTTCTATATTCATCTAAAAAACAGTTTGTACAATTATATAATATATCAAGCCTTTCCTTGGTTTTTCTTTCCCTTGAAGAGGGTTTTCCAATAGTTCATATGCCAGAAAATATGGAGTATCGCAATGATGGTCATCGCGATGCCAAACTCCACGTGCAGCACCTTCAGGGTCCAGAACCACTCCATCTTTATATTATAGTTGACTTGGAAGACCAGGAATAGGCCAATCAGGCACGACATCAGGGCGGTGATGAGCAAGACCACATTCCAAATTTTGCGATGCGTGGCGAGTTTGATCACGTTGGCGGCCACGAGAATTCTGGTCAGCACGAAAAGCCCGATGGTGAGCAGGGTGATGAGGACGAGATGGTAGGGCGAACCTCCGCTGGCGGGCGCTGTTTCCTCTTCCTGCACGGGTTCAACGGGTTGTGGTTGTGGCTGCGGCTCCTCCAACTGGGTGGCACCGGTATGGACATCCTCTGCGGCGATATCATTATGCGAGGGTGCCTCCTCATTATGAACCCGCTTGGCCGGCGTTGCCGTCGCCGGTTGCTTTTGGACCTGCGTCTCCGGCTCGCTCTTTTCTGCTTTCTGAGGCTCTGCCGTAGTTACGGTCGCGGCGGGCTTGGCGGCCTCCGACAGGCGTCCGCGGTCGCAGAAGCCGTCACCGTTCTGGTCGATGAATCTGCCGCAACGGCCCGGACAGTCAATGGCGCCGCAGTCCTGTTCCACTTGGGCGAACATCGGGAGAGCGACGAAGGCAAGCAGCAAGGTGATTAAGAGTCTTTTCATAGCATCGAAAGGGATTTATCAAAAGGGGCGAGTGTAAAAACCCGCCCCTTCTACATATTATTCAAAAGAGAGCAATTCAATTTCGAAAATCAGAGTGGCGCCGCCAGGGATGACACCGCCTGCACCTTGGTCGCCGTATGCGAGCCCAGAGGGGATGTAGAAGATGTACTTGGAACCGGTGGGCATCAGTTGCAGGCCCTCGGTCCATCCGCGGATGACCTGGTTGAGGCCGAAGGAGATGGGCTCGCCGCCCTGCTTCTCGGTGGAGTCAAAGACCGTGCCGTCAAGGAGCGTGCCTTTGTATTTCACCGTCACCTTGCTGGTGGCTGTCGGCTTGGGACCATTGCCCTGCGTGACAATCTTGTACTGGAGACCGGACTCCGTGACCTTCACGTCGGGATTCTTCTTGTTCTCTTCGAGGAACTTCTGGCCTTTGATTTTCTCTTCATTGGCCACATTGTCGCGCTTGGCCTGCATTTCCTGCTGGAGTTGCATAAAAGCCTCCTGCATCTGTTCGTCAGAGAATTTGTTTTGGCCGGCCATACCGTCACGCACACCCTGTGCCAGGGCGTCCAGGTCAAGTTCTATGCCATCGTGTGACACCTGAGTGCCCAAATTGGCGCCAATAGCGTAGCTGATTTTCTGTTTAAATGTCATTTCTTCTTGGGATTTTACGGACATCGTCACGCTTGCAAAAAGAAGCACGAGTCCAAAGGTGAGTAATTTTTTCATTGCGATATGTTTTTTAGTTATTAATGACATTGTGTATTTTTAGGCGGCAAAAATACAAAAAAAACGCGGCAATGGACTTAGGAGAAACTAAAAGGTTTAACTTCTCACATCCATTGCATTGCGCAAGGCGTTGCCGATGAGCATAAAGGAGAGCACCAGCAGCATAATGGCAATGCCGGGCACAATGGCCAGGTAGGCCTTGTCGAGCACGATGTAGGCATAGTTCTCCTTCATCATCATACCCCAAGAGGGCATCGGGGGCTGCACACCCAGACCGAGGAAACTGAGCCCCGCTTCCATCAGGATGGCCGATGAGAAGTTGGAGGCGGCAATGACGATGATGGTGCCGGTGATATTCGGGAGTATATGCTTGAAGATGATTCTTCCATTGCTGTAACCCAACGCACGCCCCGACTCCACGAAGTCCTGTTCCCTTAGGCTAATGAACTGCCCGCGCACCACACGCGCAATATCGACCCACATTGTAAGGCCGATGGCGATGAATATCTGCCAGAAACCTTTGCCCAAGGCAAAACTGATGGCGATGACCAGCAGCAGGGTAGGGATGGACCACACCACATTGATGATAAAGGTCAGCACATCATCCACCTTGCCTCGGTAGTAGCCGGCAATGGCGCCCACGGCGATGCCGATGACCAGGGCAATGAAGATGGAGAGGAAGCCCACCGCCAAGCTGACCCGCGTGCCCATCATCAGCTGGCTGAGCACGTCACGGCCGTAGCGGTCGGTGCCCAACAGGAACTTGCGGCTCACCACGGGTTGGTCGGCCAGATCGCTGAGCGGATAGGCCACCCAGTCGGACTGTTCGAAGAGGCAGGCGTGCAGTGTGTCGCCCCGCACCTCATATTCGCGGATAGGGATGGTCTGATACGGCTCTGGCTGGCCGAAGAGCATCTTGCGCAGCGGCCCGACCTTGGGCACGTCGTGCCCGGGGTTCACCTGCAGCAGCTGCACGGAAAAGCCCGGCGACCGCAGGGCGATTTCCAGTTGCTGGTGATTGCAATAGGGGGAATGGTCGGGAGTGATGAGATAGCCTAGAATAGCGACCACGATGACGAACAGAATAAAGCCGAGGGAAATCATCCCCTCCTTCTCCTTCTTGAAACGCTGCCAAGTCAGTTCCGACAGCGACGTGGCACGGTATTGTTTCTTGGGTCGTCTCCTGAATCCACTCAGCATATTGGTTCTATTCGGTTAGAGGGACCATTCGGCGCCGTCCTTGGTGTCCTTGACCGTGATGCCAGCGGCGTTGAGTTCATCGCGGATTTTGTCGGAGATGGCCCAGTTCTTGTTGGCCTTGGCGTCTTGGCGGATGGAGAGCACAAGGTCCATAACCTTGTTCATCGCCTCGCTGTACTTGTCGGCCACATTGGCTGTCTCGGGCTTCATACCGAGGATATCGAAGAAAAACACACGGTAATAGTGCTTCAGCGTCTCTACATCTTCAGCGGTCAGGGTGGCGTGGCCGTCCTTCACGGCGTTGATGATGCGGGAGGCCTCGAAGAGTTCGGCGATGACCTTGGGACTGTTGAAGTCGTCATTCATCGCCTCGTAGCAGCGTTCCACCCAAGCGTTGATGTCCTCTGTGGACTGCGCACCGGCCTTGAGTTTGTCAAGATGGCGTTCGGCAGCGTAGAGTTTCTCCATACCTTTCTCGGCGGAAATCAGAGCCTCGTTGCTGAAATCGACGGTGCCGCGGTAGTGGGCCTGCAGCACGAAGAAGCGGATGGTCATCGGGGAGTAGGCCTGCGTGAGCATCTTGTGCGAGCCCGTGAAGAACTCGTTGAGGGTGATGAAGTTACCCAGCGACTTACCCATCTTCTGTCCGTTGATGGTAATCATATTGTTGTGCATCCAGTAGCGCACGGAGCTTTTGCCGTTGGCCACAGTGCTTTGGCAAACCTCAGACTCGTGGTGCGGGAAGAGCAGGTCCATACCGCCGCCGTGGATGTCGAATTGTTCACCCAGATACTTGGTGCTCATTGCGGTACATTCGATATGCCAGCCCGGAAAACCCACGCTCCAGGGCGAGTTCCAGCGCATAATGTGTTCGGGAGCGGCTTTCTTCCAGAGGGCGAAGTCGGCGGGATTGCGTTTCTCACTTTGGCCGTCGAGCTCGCGGGTGTTGGCGATGAGTTCGGAGAGCACGCGGCCCGACAGTTTGCCGTAGCCGAACGTCTTGTCGAACTTCTCCACGTCGAAATAGACGGAGCCGTCGGAGACGTAGGCAAAGCCCTTGTCGAGGATTTTCTGCACCATCTCGATCTGTTCGATGATATGGCCGGAGGCGCGGGGCTCGATGGAGGGGTTCTTCACGTTGAGGGCGTCCATTGCCTTGTGGTAGCTGTCCATATAGTACTGGGCGACCTCCATCGGCTCGAGTTGCTCGAGGCGGGCCTTCTTGGCGATCTTGTCCTCGCCCTCGTCGGCGTCGTGTTCCAGATGGCCCACGTCGGTGATGTTGCGCACATAGCGCACCTTGTAGCCGATATGGGTAAGGTAGCGGAACACCAGGTCGAAGGTCACGGCCGGACGGGCGTGTCCGAGATGGGGTTCACCATAGACGGTCGGGCCGCAGACATAGAGGCCCACGTGGTCAGGCACGATAGGGGAGAGGAGTTCTTTTCTCTTCGATAAAGTATTGAATAATAAAACTTTGCCTTTGTTGTCGGTAGGATTCATATTCGTGTCGGTTAGGTTTCTGAAAATCGGGTGCAAAGGTACGGAAAAAAATGGAGAATTGAGAACGGAGAATTAAGAATGTAGAGACGCGGCGCGCCGCGTCTCTACATTCTTCGCTAATCGCAAGTCGCAAGTCGTAAAATCGCACCCCGCACCTAGTTGAACAGCTTCTCTATCTGCGCCTCATACTTCTTCATCAGCATATTGCGCTTCAGTTTGAGGGTGGGGGTAAGCTCGCCAGTGGCCACAGACCACTCGTAACCTATGAGGTCGAAACGTTTCACCTTCTCGGTGTCACCCAAGAACTGGTTGAAATGGTCCACAATCTTCTTGTATTTCTTCACCACTTCGGGATGCTTGATCATCTCCTCGTTGGTGGTGTAGTCGATGCCTTTGTTCACACACCAGGAGCGCAGGTCGGGGAAGTTGGGCACGATGAGGGCGGCGGCGAACTGCTTGTTCTCGCCCACCACCATTATGTTGTCAATCAGCGACTCCTCCGCAAACATATTCTCGATGATGGTCGGCACCACATACTTGCCGAAGGCGGTCTTGAACATCTCCTTCTTGCGGCCCGTGATACTGAGCCGGCCTTCCGGGGAGAGCTTGCCCAGGTCGCCGGTGTGAAGCCAACCGTCCTTGTCGATGGCCTCTGCGGTGAGGTCGTCGGCCTTGTAGTAGCCCTTCATCACGTGGTTGCCCTTGGCGAGAATCTCACCGTCGTCGGCAATCTTCACGAGCGTGCCGGGCAACACGGGACCCGCCGTGCCGAACTCCAAGCCGTTCTTGAAGAAGTTGCTCACCGATATCACCGGGGAGGTCTCGGAAGTGCCGTAGCCCTCCAGCACCTTGACACCGATGGCCCAGAACACCCGCGAGATACGGGGCTGGATGGCCGCACCGCCCGTCACGATGACGCGCAGATTGTTGCCCGTGACGGCCTTCCACTTGTTGAGCACCAGCTTGCGGTAACGGTTGAGCTTGCGGAAATAGGAGGGCTTCTGGTTGAAGTCAAACTCCAGCGCCAATTCATTGGCCCGGAAGAACAACTTTTGCTTGATGCCGGAGAGTTTGCGCCCCTGGGCAAGTATCTTGTCGTAAATCTTCTCCAAAAGCCGCGGCACCGTGGTGAATATGGTGGGGTTGATTTCCTGCATATTGTCGGCAATCTTGGCCAGGCTCTCCGCATAATAAACGGGAATGCCGAGATATTGCCACGAGTAGTTCATCATACGCTCATAGACGTGACATAGCGGCAGATAGCTGAGCACGCGGTTGTAGTCGTCGGGCGTCGGGATGATGGGCAGAATGCCCACGATGTTGGTCAGGAAATTGCGGTGGGTGAGCATCACCCCCTTGGGATTGCCCGTGGTACCGGAGGTATAGACGATGGAGACCACATCGTCAGGCGAGATGCTCTCCTTGATTTCCTTCAAGTACTGGGGGGCAGGATTGACACGGCCCATCTCCACCACCTCGTTCAAGTGCCTGTATCCTCGCAGGTTGCGGAAGGTATAGACCTTCTCCTCCAGCCCCGGGATGTTCTTGATGATGTCGGTGATCTTGCGCAACATCTCCCAGCCGGAGACGAAGATAAGCTTCACATCCGCGTGGTGCAGGATGTAATCGTAGTCGCTTTCGCTGATGGTGGGGTAGATGGCCACGTGGATGGCGCCGACCTGCATAATGGCCATATCCAGGAAATTCCATTCCGGACGGTTCGGGGTGATGGTCGCGATGCAGTCGCCCTTCTTGATGCCCAGCTGCAAGAAGCCGTAAGAGATGTTATTGACGATGTTCTGATAGTCTTTGGAACTATATTTGACCCAAATGCCGTTTTCTTTGCCACAAAGTGCGTCTTCGTGGGGGAATTCCACGACATTACGCTCAAGCATATCAAAAAGTCTGGTTACTTCCATTTTCTGTAATATTAAAAGCGCAAAAATACATTTTTTTCAATAGTAACAAACAAGACTTGCCGCCAGTCGCATAGACAGCTGCAAGTCAATAAATTATGATTCACAAAAGAGAATTATAGGGTAGGGGAGCGGGTTAAATGGCATTGCGTACATTAACCATAATCTCGGAGAGCATATTCTTCGCCCGCATCAATTGAATCTTGACGTTGGACAGGGAAAGTCCGAGTTCCTGAGCGATTTCGTCATAGGAAAGTTCTTGATAGTAGCGCAGTTCGACCACTTTGCGGTACTTTTCGGGCAACTGTTCCACCGCCAGCTGGAGCATCCTCACACGCTGCTTGTCCATAACCTCCTGTTCCGGTGTCGGCGTGGTGGTGGAGGGCGAACGGTCGATAAGCATCGGGGTGCTGGAGAGGTCCTCCTCAATGCACTGCGGAGAGTTGTTCTTGTGGCGGATATAGTCGATGCTGTTGTTCACGGCAATACGGAAGAGCCAGGTGGAGAAGGCGTATTGCGGCGTGTATTTGTCCAGATAGCGGAACGCCTTGCCGAACGTCTCGAGGGTGAGGTCTTCCGCGTCATCGCTGTTCTTCACGATTTTCATCAGCATAATGTAGATGCTGTCGCGATACAGGCTCATCAGTTCGGCGTATGCCTTCTGGTCATTCTGGTCGAGGGCTTTGCGCAACAAGACGTAATCACGTCTGGCTTTTTCGGTGGTGCAGGGGTTTTCCATTATAAAAATCTATCGTGACGAATTAATGCATCAAAGTAATAGAGCGGATTGAGTACCGCGAAGAGCAGGTCATAGAGGAGCAAAGCGGGGATGACCTGTTTCTCGTTCAGTTTCTTGGCCGCGAAGCCGAAGACGAGGTACTGGCTGAGGATTCTTAGAGCGGCGATGCCAGCCGTGACAGAGAGCAGCAGCACATTGCCGATGCTGAACAGGATGGCAAATACCAATCCCACGTAGAAGAGCAGGTTGACCAGCGCGTAAATTCCCAGCAGAAGTCTGTTCTTGAGGGAGTTGAAACGTCTTGTGTAGTAGAGGCCCTGCTTGTGGTCGAGCCATTGGGAGAAGCGGGCGTCGCGCTGCAGCACGGTGACGGCATCCTGGGAGAACTCGATGGCCGTGTTCTTGCCGTTGGCGGCCTTGGAGATGAAGATGTCCTCCTCGCCGTAGCGGATGTGGTTGTGGGAGGCGAAACCGCGTTGCTGTGCGAAAATCTGCTGGGTGATGCCCAGATTCTTGACATCGCCGCGATAAGTGGAGCGGACTTGCGCCAAGGAGAAATACTGCACGGCGTTCAGCAGGTTGTCGAAATGGAGCATCCGGTTGAACGGGGATTTCTTCTTCTCAAAGGTGCTATATCCCAAAACAATCTGGCGGTCGTTCTCGAAATTGCCGGCCATTTTCTCCAGCCAATGGGTGGAAGTGGGGGCATATTCGGGATTGGTAAGGACAAGATAAGGGTGCGAGGCGCAGCGGATGCCCATCGAGAGAGCGAATTTCTCGCCACGGATGGTAGTGACTGCCGTGTCAAGCTCCACCAACTTGAGGTTGCTATATTGCTGCTGGTACTCTTTCACCAGCAACTCGGTGTCATCCTGCGAGTTGTCGTTCACCACCACCACCTCAAAATCGCCGTATTGCTGGTTGAGGAACCTGGGAAGGGTCTTCAGCAGCACGCCGGCGGCGTCTTTGGCCACCATCACGATGGATACAGGCGGCTGATACAAATACTTCTGCGCTTTTTTCTTAGTGAAGGAGAATCGGGCGTACATCAAATAATAGTACAGAAGCTCTATGAACGTGATAGCTCCAAATACTATTACGATGAGGCTCGGAAGAGACACTTCGAACATAGGTTAATAGGTTGGTTTTGGTTTTGCAAAAATAGTTTTTTGCTTTAAATAAATTAGTATTTTTGCGCGCAATTTACTAACAAGATGAAGTTTATAATAAACAGCAAAGATCCCAAGAGCAATGCCCGTGCCGGCGTCATCACCACCGCCCACGGCGAGATAGAAACCCCCATCTTTATGCCCGTAGGCACCTTGGGGGCAGTCAAAGCACTGCACATCAGAGACTTGAAAGACGATGTAAAGGCCCAAATCATACTCGGCAACACCTATCACCTCTACTTGAGGCCCGGCACCGACGTGCTGGAAGAGGCCGGCGGACTGCACAAGTTCAACGGCTGGTCGCGGCCCATTCTCACCGACAGCGGCGGCTTCCAGGTGTTCTCGCTCAGCCACCGGCGCAAGATCAACCCCGAGGAGGGCGTCTGGTTTCAGTCGCATATCGACGGCTCGCGCCACCTTTTCAGCCCTGAGAAGGTGATGGACATCGAGCGCTCCATCGGCGCCGACATCATTATGCAGTTCGACGAGTGCATCCCTTATCCCTGCGAATACGACTACGCCAAGAAATCGACGGAGACCACCTACAAGTGGCTGAAACGCTGCATCAAGCGCCTTGACGAGAAGCCGCCGCTATACGGCTATGAGCAGAGCCTTTTCCCAATCGTGCAGGGCGGCGTGTTCCGCGACCTGCGCGCCAAATCCGCCGAATATGTTGCCTCGGCCGGCTGTGACGGCAACGCCATCGGGGGAGTGTCGGTAGGGGAGCCCACCGAGAAAATCTACGAGATCACCGACTACTGCTGCCAGATACTGCCAGAGGACAAGCCCCGTTACCTTATGGGCGTTGGCACACCAGCTAACATATTGGAAAACATTGCATTAGGCATTGATATGTTCGATTGCGTGATGCCCACGCGCAACGGACGCAACGGGATGATTTTCACCTGGGACGGCATTCTCAATATGCGCAATGAGAAATGGAAATACGACTTCACGCCGATTGACGCGCAGAGCGACCTGTTCGCCGACCGTGAGTACACGCGCGCATATCTGCGCCATCTGTACGTCGCCGACGAGATTCTCGGCCCGATGATCGGCAGCATCCATAATCTGCATTTTTACCTGGATCTCGTGACAACCGCCAGAAAGAAAATTCTCGAAGGAACGTTCGCGTCCTGGAAAAACGAGATTGTCCCGAAGATATCGCAACGGTTATAATTCACATATTGGTGCGAATTAAAAATACGGTGGGGTGCCACCGAAATATTTCTATTTAACATAATATAAATTATAGGACAAATAATCTGCACAAAAAAGGGGGCGTTTTGCCCGCCCCCCAAGACATATTATTTGCGTATGTTCTTTTTCCAACGGCTGGTCATACTTCTGAATTTCAGACCGATGACTCCGAAGATTGCTTCCTTGAAAATGCCGCCGCTCATCTTGGACGTTCCCATCGTGCGGTCCCTGAAAATAATCGGAACCTCCACAATCTTGAATCCCAGCTTGTACGTGGTATATTTCATTTCAATCTGGAAACCATAACCCACGTGCTTGATCTCGTCGAAATTGATGGATTTCAGCACGTTCGACCGGTAGCACTTGAATCCGGCCGTGGTATCGTTCACAGGAATGCCCAAAATGGTGCGCACGTACATCGATCCGAAATAGGACATCAGCAGACGGCCGAGCGGCCAGTTGACGACGCTGATACCCTGGCAATAACGGGAACCAATGGCCAAATCGGCATTCTGCTCGACACAGGCCTCATACAGGCGCTGCAGGTCGTGCGGATCGTGCGAAAAGTCGGCATCCATCTCGAAAAAGAAGTCGTAATCCCGCTCCAAACCCCATTTGAAGCCGTGGATGTAAGCGGTGCCCAAGCCCAGCTTGCCCGCACGCTGCTCCAGGAAGAGCCGTCCCTCGAATTCACTCATCAGGCCCTTGACAATGTCAGCAGTGCCGTCGGGCGAATTGTCGTCAATAATGAGAATGTGGACATCAATAAGGCCGAAGATGGCGCGGATGATGTTCTCGATGTTTTCCTTTTCCTTGTAGGTCGGAATGATAACCAGTCTTTTATCCATATTTCTTGTTTTTATTTCGAAAGAATGATATAAACGGGCAGATGGTCGCTATAGCCACCCTGATAGTTGCCGCCGGCGAAGGTGCGGAACGGATATCCTCTGTAGGATCCGGTCTTGGTGAACATAAAGTCCTTGCGGAACACGTGGGCGGAAACGAATCTGTAGGTGTTTGCGCGTGGAAATACAAGGCCTCCGGATACGACCATATTGTCGAGCATCTCCCAAGAGTCGCGGTATGCGTAAGAGCCGATGCCGTCGTGGAACATTTTCCACATAGGATTGTATAAATCGTAGATTGTCAGATTCTTAGTATTGGTTTTGGTACCCAGGCACTCCATAATAGCCTTGGAATTGGGGTTATCGTTCAGGTCGCCCATCAGGATGAACTTGGCGCCGGGATGCTTTTTGAGAATGTCATCGGCAATAACTCGTGACAGACTGCCGGCCGCGAGACGTCCGGGCAAACTTCTGCGCTCGCCGCCGGATTTCGACGGCCAGTGGTTGACCAGAATATAAAGCGTGTCAGTATTGTCCAGGATGCCGGTCATCAGCCATTGGTCACGGGAGATGAACTCCGGTTCGTTGGGCACCACCAACGGGAAAGACGCCGTGTCGATGATGCGGAAACGGGCGGGGTCATAGAAAAAGGAGACGTCCACTCCCCTTCTGTCCGGCGATTCGTGATGACACACCTTCAATCCGTAGGGTTTCAACTTCTCGGTGGCGGCCAAGTCAAGCAGCACCTTCTCGTTCTCCACTTCGGAGACGCCCAGCACCACCAAACCGCCCTCTATCTTGGCCATCTCTGAGATGACAGTTGACAGAGCCTCCAATTTAGCCTTGTAACGATCAGAATTCCACCGATAGTCGCCATCCGGAAGAAACTGCTCGTCATTCTTATTGGGGTCATTGATGGTATCAAAAAGATTTTCAAGATTATAGAAGGCAACAACCGCTTTCTTGCCGGGTTGCGCCCAACTTGTGACACTGCAAAGCAGAGAGACCAGTATAAAGAGTATGGCTGCTTTTTTCATTGATGTGAATTTTAGGTGCAAAAATACAAAAAAAGCAATAGTCACCAAAAAAAATACAGCATAAAAAAAAACCGTCGCAAAAGACGGTTTTTCTTTTATTCGTGCAAATAATCGATTATTTGTGGCCCTGGCATTTGTGCTCGCCATTAGCGTGGCCTTGGCACTTGTGTTCACCATTAGCCTGGCCTTGGCACTTGTGCTCGCCATTAGCGTGGCCTTGGCACTTGTGCTCACCGTTAGCCTGGCCCTGGCACTTGTGCTCACCGTTAGCCTGGCCCTGGCACTTGTGCTCACCATTAGCCTGGCCCTGGCACTTGTGCTCACCATTAGCTTGGCCTTGGCACTTATGCGCAGCAGGCGTTTGACTCTGGCCTTTCAGTTCACTGCTGGCCTGGCCCTGACACTTATGCTCTCCTTCAGCGTGACCTTGGCAAGTCTTGCTGGCGGAACTGCAGGATGATTTGCCTTTGCAGCAGGCGGGAAGCGCCTCGCGGGCAGCCTTGTCGGCAGGAACATTGTCAGCGTTGTAACCCAGTTTGCTGATTTGTTTGCGCAACTGGTCGGGATCAGTCTTGCTGGCATCATAGTTGATGGTCAGCTTGGCCGTTTTCATATCGTAGGAATAGGTCTTCACGCCCTTGAAGAACGGGACGTTTTCACTGAACTTGTCGGCACATTTCTGACAGACGCCGTTGGTTTGGATCACCACCGTCTGGATGTTGGACTTTTGAGCGAAGGCGCTCAAGCTGAATACAGCCATAATGGCTAAAATAAGAGCTCTTTTCATTTTGATAATTGTTTTATTTATTGATTAATCTATTTCTTCTTTGATCGAAAAAACAAGTCGCTGACTGCAAAGAGAGACTTAGGTTTAAAATTGTGAAAAATTATTTTAAGGTAAATCGAACGCCCAAGTAGCCCATTATGCCCGAGATGGGGGCGTAAATGACGGTGGCGTCGAAGTTTTCGCCGAAGGGGTCGTCGGAGGCGATGATGGGATTCTTCTGCTTGTAGTTGGTCAGGTTCTCGCCGCCGGCATAGATTTCCCATCTGCGGAACTTCTTCGTGATCTGGGCATTCAGCAGGCAGTAAGCCGGGGATTTCTCCGGAAGGTGCGCCTCAGGATTCAGGCTCATATCCGGCAAACGCTGCGGACCGCACACCTGCAGGTTGACGTTAAATTTCCAACGGTCATAGCGGGTGCTGTAGTTCACGTTGACAATGCCCTTGTGCGGACTCATCAAGGCCTTCTCGCGCATCACGCCTCCTGTCATATAGCGCACGTCGTTGTAGCGGTAGGCCAACAGCAACTCAAAGCGCGTGAAGGGGCGCAGGGTCAACTCGGCCTGCACGGAATGCGAACGCGAGCGGTTGCCCGTGCCGTTGAACGAACCGTTCAAGTTATATACATATATATAATGTATGTCCTGGTCCAGGTCAATGATGGTCTGGTTGACGAAGGTGGTGTAGAAGTAGTCAAGGGAGAACGACGACTTGCCACCCGGCAAGTTGAACTGCTGCACCATACTGACTCCGAAGTTGTAAGCCTCCTCCGGTCGCTGCATCTCCGTCCCCTGATACAGGAACTGGCGGTTGGAGGTCAGCAGCGACATATTCTCGGCGGTCCAGTGGGCGGTACGGTAACCCTTGCCGGCAGAGGCTCGGAAAGACAAATTATCGGTGGCCTGCCACTTGAGGTGCACGCGGGGTGTCCAGTAAAGCTGATTATAGTAAAAATTGTAGTCCAATCGCATACCAGCCATCAGCACCAACTTGGGGTCGATGATATAGCAATACTCGGCGAAGACGCCGGGCACCAGTTCGTCGGTCCGACTGAGCGTCGGTTGCTGGGGATTCTGATACACTTGACGCCAGTCGAAGAAGTCGTACTGAAGGCTACCGCCAGCAGTGAGCTTGTGTTGGCTTTTCTTTCCGAACTTGTTGCTATACAAGATATTCACGTATGCACTTTGCTGATTGGCCTCAAAGTTGCGAGCTCCGAACAGGGCCTTGGTCCAGTTGCCGGTATAGGCCACGATGGTACCGATGCTCTCATTTTCGCCCTTCAACAGGAACCCATTCTTCGTGATGAAGTCGAATTTCTTGTTGTCTATGTGCACGCCGTAATGTTCCAACGAGGGATTGAACCCGTCGGGCGAGTAACCGGTCTGCCCCCCTACCCTATTGTCCCAGACGAAATCCAGCATCGTGCGGCCTCTCCACACGCTATTGGACTTGCAATCCCAGCGGTTCATCACGTTGATCTGCTGGCTGCGGGGCATATCCATAAAGCCGTCCTTGTTCATATCCATCTTGACAAACTGGTCGCCGGCAAAGAGCATCAGCATCGTCTGCACCTTGTCGTTCTTGTCCACCTTGAAACGGCTGGTGAGGTTCAGTTCGCCCTTGCCCATTGAGTTGCCATAGAGGTTGATGAAGAGACGTTCGTAATTGGTCTCGGGTTTCTTGTAGTCCACATTAATCTGGCCAGTGATGGCCTCATAGCCATTGGAGACGGAGGCCACGCCTTTGGAGACGCTAATAGACTCCATCCACGAGCCGGGCATAAAGCCGAGTCCGAACTGGTGGGAAAGCAGGCGGATAAAGGGCACGTTCTCGAGGAGAATCTGGCTGTAGATGCCGGCCAGACCAAGCATCGAAATCTGGCGTGCGCCGGTGATGGCATCGGCATACTCCATATCCACGGCCACTGTGCTCTCAAAGCTCTCGGCGAGGTTGCAGCAGGCGGCACGACGCAGTCCCTCATGCGAAATCACCGTGGTGAGGATGGGCTGGGTGGAGATGTAGGAGCCGTCGCGGGCCACGATGCTCACCTCCGCCAGGGCGTGCGCGTGGGAGAGCAGCACCGTGATATCGTTCTGGGAACGATTCACGACCAGCGTGTCGGGCTGGTAGGTGGGGAAAGTGACCACCAGCGTGTCGGTCTTGGCCCGCTGCAGGGAGAAGCTGCCGTCGACACCGGAATAGGTGCCCGTGGGAGTATGGAGCCACTGCAGAGCAGCTGCCCGCACGGCCACGGTATCGCCGTTCTCATTCAGCTCAAGCACACGGCCATTGAGAGTTTGGGCAGTAAGGGACTCCCCTACCCCAAACATCAGCATACACAAAAACAACCGTGACAAAATACGGACCACAAACGCGTGATGGGATTTTGTTTCAATCCTGTTTATAGAAATTCTCATAAATAATTTTCCAAAAATTAACGGCGGCAAAAGTAGGGAAACTTCTTTGCAACCCAGTTGCAAACCGGACCGCACAACTTATATCACAATAACCGCCCCTCCTTTTTGCAAGACGGGGCGGTTAGTGCATCAGTTCTTGTCGTAATTGTAGATTTCCCGGCAGATGGAGTCGTATTTCTGGTAGATGACCTTGCGTTTCAGCTTGAGTGTCTGTGAGAGCTCACCGCTTTCGGTGCTCCAGACGTCACCAATAAGACGGAAACGCTTGATCTGCTCGTGGTCGGCCAAAGTCTTGTTCACTTTGCCCACCTCTTGGCTGATGATCTGCATAAAATAGGGATGAGCCATATACTCGACGCGGTCTGTCGGGATAACGAGGCGTCGTTTTTTAAAAGCCTCGTCCATCTTCTCGAAGGACGGGACAATCAAGGCGGAGGCGAACTTCTCGTTTTCGCCAATCACCATTGCGTTGTCCACAAACACAGACTCGCGGAGTTTGGTCTCCACCACCTGCGGGGCGATGTACTTGCCCAAGGAGAGCTTGAAGATCTCCTTCTTGCGGTCGGTGACCTTGAGGAACTTGCCATCGACAATGGTGCCGATATCGCCGGTGTGGAACCAACCCTCATCGTCGATGACCTCGCGGGTGTAAGCCTCGTCCTTGTAGTAGCCCTTCATCAGGCAAGGGCCTTTGGTGAGAATTTCGCCGTCGGGGGCAATCTTGCACTCCACGGTGGGCAGTATCTCACCCACGCAGCCCACGCGAATCATATGCTTGCGAGGCACGTTGACGGCAATGACGGGAGATGTTTCCGTAAGTCCGTAGCCTTCATAGATGCGCACTTTGGCAGCGGTGAAGAGGCGGATTACCTTCTCGGGGATGGAGGAACCGCCGGAAACGACCGTCATCTCCTTGCCGGAGAGATTCTCTCTCCATTTGCTGTACACCAGCTTGTCGGCAATTTCATACTTGTATTGGTAGAGTTTGTTGGGATTCTCGTAATCGTAACGAGTGGCAATGCGGAAAGCCCAATCGAAAATCCATTTCTTCGGGCCTTTGAGGTTCTTGCCTGCGGCCTCGATCTTGTCGTACATCATCTCGAACACGCGGGGCACAGCGCAGAACCCGTCAGCCTTCATATCCTTCATATCCTTGGCGATGGTGGCCAGACTGCCGGCATAATAGTGACTCACCCCCATAAACTGGTAGTGATAGTTCACGGTGCGCTCATAGACGTGACAGAGCGGCAGGAAACTGAGCATCTTGGCACGATAGTCCAAAAGCTGATATTCCAAGGCAATGGGTAAGAAATTGGAGCAGATGTTCTTATGCGTAAGCATCACGCCCTTCGAGCGGCCCGTGGTGCCGGAGGTGTAGATGATGGTGGCCACATCGTCGGGAGAGATGGTGCGCTTGTTTTCCTCAATGACCGGCATCCACTTCTCCAGATTCTGGCGGCCCTTCTCCAGCAACTCGGCTGAAGGGGTGAGCCCTTCGATGTTGTCGAGGGCATACACCATCGGATGCTGTTCGATGTCGGGCAGCACCTTCTCAACACGGCGGTAGATGGACTCCATACCAAAGACGATGCACTTGCAGTCGCAGTGGTTGAGGATGTAGCGGTAGTCCTCGGGATTCAGCGTCGGATAGACGGGCACGTGGATCATTCCGGCCAGCATAATGCCCATATCCAGGAAGTTCCACGCAGGACGGTTTCTCATAATGGTGACAATCTTGTCGCCTTTTTGCAGTCCCAGTTCCAGAAAAGCGGCTGCAATCGTGTGTGAGTACTGGACGTAGTCCTGGATACTATAGGTCTTCCACCCGTTGCCGTCGCGTTTTGCGAAGAAATCGGGTTTATCATACTTGGCAGATATGACATCCAGGATGTCAAATATGCGAGTAGGGAGTTTGGGTTCTTGTTCCATTGATTATCTAGTTATATTTTTTTCGCGATTTGATACTTGTTTCTGTCCGGATCGTTGCGGGCAATCATCTCACCGAGGAAGCCGGCCAGGAAGAGCATAAAGCCGAGCACCATTGCCAACAGGGCAAGGAAGAAGAGCGGCTGGTCGGTCACCTGACGGAAAGGCACACCGTGAGACTGGTGCACCAGCTTGGCCACGATGAGCCATACTGCACATACCAAGCCCACCAGGAATGCGATGCTTCCCCAGACGCCAAAGGCGTGCATAGGCTTTTTGCCGAAACGCGTGGTGAACGTGATGGTGAGCAGGTCGAGATAGCCGTTCACAAAACGGTTCAAGCCGAACTTGGTGACACCATATTTGCGTTTCTGGTGAACGACCACCTTCTCCCCTATTTTGTTGAAACCAGCCCATTTGGCGATCAGCGGGATATAGCGGTGCATCTCGCTGTACACCTCAATGGACTTGACCACATCCTTGCGGTAGGCCTTCAGTCCGCAGTTGAAGTCGTGCAGCTGGATGCCCGACATCTTGCGAGTGGTCCAGTTGAAAAACTTGGAGGGGATGTTCTTGGCCAGTTTGGAATCATAACGCACTTTCTTCCATCCAGAAACAAGGTCATAGCCATCCTCCTTGATCATACGATAGAGTTCGGGAATCTCGTCGGGACTGTCCTGCAGGTCAGCGTCCATCGTGATGACCACGTCGCCCTCACAGGCCTCGAAGCCGGTGTTGAGGGCCGCGGACTTGCCGTAGTTGCGACGGAAGCGGATGCCGCGGATGCAGGGATTGTCATTGTGGAGGGACTCGACGATGGACCACGACTTGTCGGTCGAACCATCGTCCACCATCAGCACCTCATAGGAGAACTGATGCTCGTCCATCACCTTTTTGATCCACGCCGCCAACTCGGGCAGCGACTCTTCTTCATTGTACAGGGGAACAATTACTGATATATCCATACTTTGGGGTTTTCGATTTGCGATTTACGATTTACGATTTGCGGTTTGTCTCCTCCTCACGGCTCTACAGGCTCCTCCTCACGGCACCACGATATCCTCCTCACGGCTCCACAGGCTCCTCCTCAAGGCTCCACACTGCGGCTTCGCCTTGTGTGGGGTTACTTGCGCTTCGCGCGTTTTGTCCCTTCGGGACTGCTTAAGGAAAGTCTTAAGTCTTAAGTCTTAAGTCTTAAGTCTTCTAAGCCTCCTCTCCCACATCTTCCTCCGCCAATTCCTCGGGAGCAGGGCGTTTGGAGGTGTAGTGGTACATTGCGATGAAGAGTCCGAAGAACATTCCATAGAGCAGGTCCATCAAGGCGGCGACAGCGGCATAGCGTCCCGGCATATCATAGTGCGGCACGCGGTTCTTGTTTTGGGCGAAACGCACCTCCACAGGGTTGAGGGCGCCCATTTTCGAGCAGGTGCTCTGCACCATCTGCTGCACATAGAATGTCGAGGGCTGGTTCTCGTTCTGTTCCACATAGAGGGCCAACGTCTCCACCATAGTTCTGCGCGCGTAGGTGTCGAAATTACCCATCTTGTAGTTGTCGGCAGTATCCACGGCTTTCTTGTCGGTGATTTTCAGCAAGAAGAAATCGTAAATCATACCGACACCCTTCCGGGCATCTTGCTTGAGCGCGCTGCTGGCGGTATCGGGCCAGGAAAAGGACTCCTGCTCAACCTTCAAGAGAGAATCCACCCTATTAAGATAGGTTTTCATCTCATCTTGCGTGATGGTGTCTTTTTCAATGACCTTATGGTAATTGTCGAGAGCCACTTCGTATTTCTTCTGCAGCCCGTCGGGTTCAATCACGGCATAGTGCAGCATATTGTAGCCGAACAGGATGGCGGATCCCACCAAAGAGATGAGCACGCAGCCGAGGAAGGCCTTCGCGAAGGAGAGCCGCTCGGTGTAGAGTTCCTTAAACTCCTTGATGCCAGCATACAATACGAGCACAAAGCCGATGATGAGGGCCAGATCAAGCACCTTGGCACCGGCATAGTCCACACGGCGGGCGTACATCTTGACCAGCTCGAAAACAGCCAGCATCACGCCGAGAATGGCCCCCCACTTGAGGGTGGAGAGATAGGCTTTTTTCTGTTTCATATCCTCAGGGATAAGAGGTGAGGGTTACTCCTTTCCAGGGCAGCAGAACTCGGTCAGCACGCCATCGGTGGCCTTGGGGTGGGCGAAACCGATCTGGAGGCCTTCGGCTCCGCCGCGGGGTTCCTTGTCAATCAGACGGACTTCCTTGTCGGCCAGCTCGTGCAGCGTGGTGGCAGTGTCGTCCACGGCATAGGCGATGTGATGGATGCCTTGACCGCGGTTCTCGAGGAACTTGGCGATGGTGCTCTCGGGGGAAGTGGGCTCCAGCAGCTCGATCTTGGTCTGCCCCACCTTGAAAAAGGCAGTCTTCACCTTCTGGTCGGCGACCTCTTCAATGTTGTAGCATTTAAGGCCCAGGATGTTTTCATAATAAGGGATAGATTCTTCCAGGCTTTTCACGGCAATGCCGATGTGTTCGATGTGAGAAATGTTCATTATTATAAAGTTTTAAGGGTTAATAATCAGGTTAATCGCGGGTGACGTCGGCTTCCAGCCAGCGGGTGTGGTGCTTAATGAGGTGGATGGCCACCAGCAGCAGGGTGCAGGCGGCCAGCACATAGAGGGAGGGGCGCAGCCACGCGGCGGCGGGCACTGTCCAGCCGTGGAAACGCACGTCCGTGAGCAGGAAAAACAGGTAGTCCACCACCACATACGAGAAGATGGCGGAATAGATGGTGGCATATTCCCTGCGGATAAAGGTCTTGAAAGAGAAGGACATCTCCCCTTTCTGGAAAAGAGACCAGTTGGGGATGAACGGGGGCACCGTGTCGGCCCACGCCTCGAAGACGTCGCCGAACTGTTGGCGCAGGTAGGCCTCCTCGGCGAACATAATGCGTTCGTAGTAGAGCCAGTAGAGCAGGGAAACTATGATGAAGGCCCAGATGTTCATCGCAAAGATGAGGATGCCGGCCCAGATGAGATAGTTGGCAAGATAGAGGGGATGGCGCACCACAGAATAGATGCCAGTGGTGTTGAGCTGCTTGGCCACCTGCTTGTCGGTATTACGGCCGGAGGTGCCTTTGGGTGTGGTGCACACAGTGTATGCGCGCAAGACGAGGCCCGACAGGGTGGTCAGGATCGCCACAACGGTCAGGATGACGCGCAGGATATGGCGCTGGCCCACAAAGAGGCGAAGATACAAGTCGGGGTTACTATATATCAGGATAGGGATAGCCAACAGGAAGATGAGGACGGGAATCTGCCCGCGATGCTTGAACAGGAAGTTGCCGGATTGTTCGAAAGATTGCTGTAGTGCCACGTCGTAATAAATTTAAGGCTGCGAAAATACAAAAAAAAGCAGTTACTTTCAGAACAAAAATAACTGCCTATGATGAAGATGTTAGAGTTCAAGATATTAACCTCTGCGCTCTTTGATACGGGCTTTCTTGCCGGTGAGGTTGCGGAGGTAGAAAATGCGGGCGCGACGCACAACACCGCGTTTGTTGACCTTGACGTCAGCAATCATCGGGGTGGCGAAGGGGAAGATTCTCTCCACGCCAATACCGCCGGAGATCTTTCTCACGGTGAAAGTCTTGGTGGCGCCAGAGCCGTTGATTTGCAGAACCACGCCCTGGAACTGCTGGATACGCTCTTTGGAGCCTTCCACGATTCTATAGGAAACGGTGATGGTGTCACCGGCTTTGAATTTGGGGAATTCTTGTTTCGTAATGAAATTGTCCTCTACGTACTGAATCAATTCTTGTTTCATCTCTTTATCTTTTTTATTTTTTATCGCTTTTATTTCAAGGCTGCAAAAATACATTTTTTTTGTTAATTCAGCCCCTACCCCGCCCCGATTTCTAGAAATTTGTCTTCTTCACTTTTTTCTATTATTATAATTTATTGACAAACAATAATATAATTAACTTTTTCAACAATTCAAAAGGAATATTTTTATCATTCAACCATTTCAAAAAAGTATCATAAAGCACATTGGATTCTCAAAAATTCGGCAGATAACGGGGTATTTTTCCGCAAATCGCACATCGCAAATCGTACATCGCAAATCGCAAACCGAAAATCCCGGCTGTTAATATTTTTTTTCCTCCCATCCGGCCGCATCGAACACCATTATTTACTATTTTTGCCCACTTTACTTTTTACCAAACCTGTTAACCTATCACTATGACACAATTCACTCATCTTCACGTCCATACACAATATTCCGTTCAAGACGGAATGACCACGATTCCGGGGCTGGTGGACAAATGTCTGGCCAACGGGATGAACGCCGTAGCCGTCACCGACCACGGCAATATGTTCGGCATCAAGGAGTTTTTCGATTATGCGGACAAGAAGAACGGCAAGACGCGGGATGAGATCGCCAAGTTGGAGAAAGAGCTGGCGGCGTTGGAAGACGAGACCGCGCGCGCCGAGCTGGAGGGAAAGCTGGCGGAGGCCCGTGCCCATATCTTCAAGCCCATCTTCGGCTGCGAGGCATACGTGGCACGGAAGACCCCCTCTAACCCGGATGGCAGCCGTCTGATAAAGGAACAAAAGGAGAACCGGTCGGGCCACCACCTGGTGCTGCTGGCCAAGAACGAAACCGGCTACCACAACCTCTGCAAGATGATCTCCTCGGCCTGGGTCGAGGGCTTCTACTATACCTCGCGCATCGACCACGCCCTGCTGGAGCAGTACCACGAGGGCATCATCGCCTCCTCGGCCTGCCTGGCCGGCGAGGTGCCGCGCGCCCTGCTCGCCTCCGACTACGAGAAGGCCAAGCGCGCCGTCCTCTGGTTCAAGAGCGTCTTCGGCGACGACTTCTACCTTGAACTGCAGCGTCACCAGACCGACAAGCCCGGCGGCGACCGCACTGTTTACGAGCAGCAGCAGATTGTCAACCAAGGCGTTCTGCGGCTGGCAGCGGAGACGGGCACCAAGGTCATCGCCACCAATGACGTGCACTTCCTCGACGAGGGCGACGCCGAGGCCCACGACCACCTGATTTGCCTCTGGAACGGCAAGAAAATATACGAGCAGGACCGCATCCACTACACCAAGCAGGAGTGGCTCAAGACCCCCGACGAGATGGCCGCCATCTTCGCCGACGTGCCCGAGGCGCTTGCCAACACCCAGGAGATTGTGGACAAGGTGGAGCATTTCAAGCTCAAGCACGCCCCCATAATGCCCGTGTTCGAAATTCCCGAGTCGTTCGGCACCGTGGAAAGCTACAAGCAGCAGTTCACGCACGAGGACCTGGAACGGGAGTTCGAGGCCGACGAGGAGGGCAAGGGACGCATCCAGCGACTCGGCGGCTACGACCGTGTGTACCGCATCAAGCTGGAGTCGGACTATCTTCGCAAGCTGACGATGGACGGGGCGCACAAGCGCTACGGGGACCCCGTGCCCGACGACATCCAGGAGCGCATCGACTTCGAGCTCGGCGTGATGCGCAATATGGGCTTCCCGGGCTACTTCCTCATCGTGCAGGACTTCATCGCCGCCGCCCGCGAGATGGGCATCTCCGTGGGCCCGGGCCGTGGCTCCGCCGCCGGCTCCGTGGTCGCCTACTGCCTCAAAATCACCGACGTGGACCCGCTCAAGTATGACTTGCTGTTCGAGCGTTTCCTCAACCCCGACCGTATCTCCCTCCCCGATATCGACGTGGACTTCGACGACGACGGCCGCTACAAGATTCTCGAATGGATCACCAACAAATACGGCAAAGAACGCGTCGCCCACATCATCACCTATGGCTCTATGGCCGCCAAGTCGAGCATCAAGGACGTGGCCCGCGTGGAGGACCTTGACCTCCAGGAGTCGAACCGCCTCGCCAATATGGTCCCCCAGAAATTCAAAGAGGATCCCAAGACGGGCAAGGCCCCGAAGGTGACCGTCAAGAACTGCCTCAAGCTGGTGCCCGAGATGGTTGACGCCTACCAGAACGGCTCCCAGAAAATCAAGGACGTGCTCAAATATGCTTCGCAGCTGGACGGCACCGTCCGGCAGATCGGCATCCACGCCTGCGGTGTCATCATCGGCGCCGACGACCTCTCCAACTTCGCCCCTCTCGCCACCGTGCCGGACAAGACCACCAAGCAGGACATCATCGTCACCCAATACGAGGGTTCTGTCGTGGAGGATGTGGGGCTCATCAAGATGGACTTCCTCGGCCTGAAGACCCTCACCATCATCAAGGAGACACTCTCCAACATTAAGAAGTCGCGCGGCATCGATGTGGACATTGACAACATCCCTCTGGACGATCCCGAGACCTATCAGCTTTTCTGCGACGGCGACACCGTGGCCACGTTCCAGTTCGAATCGGCCGGTATGCAGAAATACCTGCGCAAGCTGCAGCCCTCCACCTTCGAGGACCTGATCGCTATGAACGCTCTTTACCGTCCCGGCCCGATGGACTACATTCCGCAGTTCATCGACCGCAAGCACGGACGCGAGAAAATAGAATACGACATCCCCGTGATGGAAAAGTACCTGAAAGACACCTACGGCATCACCGTCTATCAGGAGCAGGTGATGTTGCTGTCGCGACTCCTGGCCAGTTTCACCCGCGGCGAGTCCGACACCCTGCGTAAAGCAATGGGCAAGAAGCAGCGCGACAAGCTGGACCACCTCAAGCCCAAGTTCATCAAACAGGGCACTGAGAACGGGCACGACCCCAAGGTCCTAGAGAAAATCTGGAGCGACTGGGAAAAGTTCGCCTCCTACGCTTTCAACAAGTCGCACGCCACCTGCTACTCGTGGGTGGCCTACCAGACCGCCTACCTCAAGGCCCACTACCGCGCCGAGTTTATGGCCGCCAACTTGACCAACAACATCAACGACATCGAGACCATCAGCATCTACATTGACGATGCTTCGGACAAGGACATCCGGGTGCTGGGGCCCGATATCAACGAGTCTGACCAGACCTTTACGGTCAACAGTCAGGGCAACATCCGCTTCGGGCTGGCCGCGCTCAAGGGCGTGGGCGGCAGTGCGGCCAACAACATCGTGGAGGAGCGCAACGCCCACGGGCCCTACAAGGACATCTTCGACTTCCTCAGCCGCATTGACCTGCGCAGCTGCAACAAACGCTGCATCGAGTCGCTCGCCAAAGGCGGGGCCTTCGACAGTTTCAAGGGAATGCACCGCGCCCAATTCTTCTATTCCGACAAAGAGGGACAGAACTTCATTGACAAGCTCATCCACTACACGAACAATTCACAAAGCAATGCCGCCCAGTTCTCCATTTTCGATATGAGCGACAGCGTGCAGGAAAACGACCATCTTGAATTCCCCGAATGCGAACCCTGGGGACCTTACCTGCAGGTCCAGTACGAGAAAGAGGTGGCCGGCTTCTTCATTTCCGGACACCCCCTTGACGAATACAAGACCATCATCCGCAACTATACAAACGCCACCCTGACGCAGGTCAATGACGAGGAGTTTTTGAAAAAGCAAGTTGCCAGCGGCAAATCCTTCGCCTTCGCCGCCATCGTCACCGAGGCAACCACCCGGATGACCAAGCGAGGCACTGAATTCGGCATCATCAACTTTGAGGACCAGAGCACCACCTGGAAGTGGTCGATTTTCGGCGAAGAATACGCCCAATTCAAGCATTTCTTCGAACCCAACAAACGGCTCTTCATCCGCGCCAGAGTGGAAGTCAGGCAGTGGTGGGACAAGGAGAAGAAGGAGCAGATTGTGCATTACGAGGTCAAGCCGATGGAAATCCATTTCCTGGAGGACGCATACGAAAAGCTCTGCAAGGAGGTGCGGCTTGTGGTCGGCATCAAGGACGTTTCCCGCGACCTTGCCCAGCAGTTGCTGGCCCAGATTCAAGAGCACAAAGGGAACGTGCCTTTCCACGTGCGCATCGTGGAGGAGGGCGGCGTGTTCTATTCCGACTTCTTCAACTTCTCCACGAAAGTGAACCCTGAGGATTTCTGCAAGAACCTGAAATTGTCCGTACCTTATACCATAGAATTATTATAACCTATAATCATAATAACATTCTTCACCAAGATGAGATTGCCAAGATTATTTTTTATCAATTTGTTTATAATATTGATTTGCACAACAATACAGGCGCAAACTCCAGCAAAGGTTTATTATTATACCATTGACGACAACATCGCGAAGCCGATGCAGCGCAAGACGGAGAAGGCGGTCAAAGATGCGGAAGCGATGAAGGCCGACTATTTGTTCCTGGAGATTAACACCTTCGGCGGCGAACTGGATGCGGCCGACAAGATCAGGACACTGCTGCTGAACGCGCCAATGCCCACATTGGTGTTCGTGAACAACAACGCCGCCTCCGCGGGAGCGCTGATCTCCATCGCCTGCGACAGCATCTATATGTCGCCGGGGGCCTCCATCGGTGCCGCCTCAGTGGTAAACCAGAACGGGGAGATTATGCCCGACAAGTACCAGTCGTATATGCGCTCGCTGATGCGTTCCACGGCGGAGACCAACGGCCGCGATCCGGACATCGCGCAGGCGATGGTGGACCCTGACGTGGAGGTGAAAGGCGTGAGCGAAAAGGGCAAGGTGCTGACTTTCACGTCGGAAGAGGCCATCAAGCACGGCTACTGCCAGGGCGAGGCCTCCACCCGTGAGGAGGTACTGGCAAGCGCCGGCATCAACTCCTACGAGATTGTGGAGCAGGAACTCACCTGGATTGACAAGTTCATCAACTTCCTGGTCAACCCGGCCGTGAGCGGGCTGCTCATTATGTGCATCATCGGCGGCATCTACTTCGAACTGCAGTCGCCGGGCATCGGTTTCCCCTTGGCCATCGCCATCTTAGGCGCCCTGCTCTACTTCGCGCCGCACTATCTGGAGGGACTTGCCGCACACTGGGAGATTCTCCTGTTCATTGGCGGTCTCATCCTGATTATGTTGGAGATATTCGTCATTCCGGGGTTCGGGGTCGCGGGCATCTCCGGCATCGTGCTCGTGCTGGCGGCCTTCATCCTCACGATGGTGTTCAACATCGGCTTCAAGTTCGAGTTCAACCCCAGTTTGGACGCTGCGACGCAGATTGGCAAAAGCACCGCCATTGTCGTGCTGTCCACCGCCGCGGGCTTCTTCCTCTCCATCTGGCTGGGCAAGAAGCTGATTATGGCGGAGACCCCGTTCGGCACGATGGCCCTCAACACGCGGATGGACACCGACAAGGGCTTTGTGGCCCAGGATATGTCGATGCAACACTATGTGGGCAAGACGGGCACGGCCGCCACCTTTATGCGGCCCGCCGGCAAGATCAACATCGACGGCGAAATCATCGAGGCGGAGTCCGACCACGGCCTCATTGACAAAGGCGAGCCCATCATCGTCACCAAATTCGAAAATGCCCAACTCGTTGTCAAGAAACTGAGCCAAGAAACCAAGTAAGCCGCTCAAGACTGTTATGGATATATTCACCCCTTCTTCGCATAAGAGCGCCATCCCGTTAGTGGAAGGCATTCACGCCGGGTTTCCCAGTCCGGCGGAGGACTTTGCCGAGCCCACGCTTGACCTGAACCACTATGTCATCAAAAATCCCGCCTCCACCTTCTACGCCCGCATCAAGGGCGACAGTATGGTGGGCGCGAACATCCAGGATGGCGATATCGTCGTCATTGACAAGTCGTTGGAGCCCGCCGACGGCAGCATTGCCGTGTGTTTCATCGATGGTGAGTTCACGCTGAAGCGCATCCGCATTGAGAAGGGAAAAGTGTGGCTACAACCCGCCAACCCCGACTTCCCCGCCATCGAGGTGACCGAAGAGAACCATTTCGTGGTGTGGGGCATCGTCACGTATGTCATCAAAAAAATGGGGTGACACTATGTATGGGCTGGCCGATTGCAACAACTTTTTCGTCTCGTGCGAGCGTGTCTTCAACCCAGGGTTGAACGGCCGCCCAGTGGTCATTCTTTCCAACAATGACGGCTGCGTCATCTCCCGTTCCAACGAGGCCAAGCAGCTGGGTATCAAGATGGGACAACCCTTTTATCAGCTGGGTGAGATGATCCGGCGGCACAATGTGGCGGTCTTCTCCAGCAATTTTGTGCTCTACGGCGATATGTCGAAGCGGGTGCAGCAGACCCTGCGTTCGATGGTGCCCAGCACGGAAGTATATTCTATCGACGAGTCGTTCCTCGACCTGCGGGGGGTGGATGAAAGCCAGTTGGACGCGTTGGGCCATCACATCTCGTACGTGGTGCAGCGCAACACGGGCATTCCCATCAGTGTAGGCATCTCCCCTACCAAGACGTTGGCCAAGATTGCCTCCAAGCTCTGCAAACAGTACCCCAAGTTGCGCGGCAGCTGTCTGATGCGCCGGCCCGAGGACATCGAGAAGGTGCTGCGCAAGTTCCCCATCGAGGACGTGTGGGGCATCGGGCGACGATTCTCCGCAATGCTCAAAACACAGGGCATCCAGACCGCCTACCAATTCACGCAGCTGCCCGTGGAACGCGTGCAGCGGCTGATGCACGTGGGCGGGGTCAAGACCTGGCGTGAGCTGCGTGGCGAGCCCTGCGTGGATTTTGAAGAACACAGCCGCGACAAGCAGCAGATTACTGTCTCCCGCAGTTTCAGCAAGGAAATCACCGACGTGGCCGACCTGCAGCAGCAAATCGCCCTTTTCACCTCTATGGCCGCCGAGAAACTGCGCAAGCAGCAGAGCGTCTGCGACACCCTGATCGTGTTCCTGCTCACCAACCGTCACCGGGAGGACAAGCCACAGCAGTTTGCCAACCGGCTGGTGCCGCTGCACAATTCCACCGACAGCACGCTGGAGTTGGTGGACATCGCCACCCGCACCGTCGTGGAGATCGCCCGCCCCGGTTTCGAGTACAAGAAGGCCGGCGTCATACTCTCCGACCTGCACCCCGGCAATGCCGTGCAAGCCGCGCTCTTCGACGAGACCGACCACGAGAAGCACCGCCGCCTGATGGCCGCCCTCGACGATATCAACCGCAAGCAGGGCGCCCACTCCGTGGTGGTCGCCACCGCCGGCTTCGACGGCATCAAGATGAACCGCCAACACCTCTCCCGCAACTTCACCACCCAATGGGACGACATCATCGAAATCAACTGCCCAATATAACCTTTACTCTTCAAATTTTATTAAAAATAATTTTTGAATAATTTTTTCATAACATTAAATTTATTTTAGTATTTTTGCGCCATAGAAAAATAAACCTTGATGACAGACTACCACGACATACTGGACACCCCCATTGAATACCTGAAAGGCGTAGGTCCGAAGCGGGCTGAAGTCTTTCGCAAGGAGTTCAACATATTTACGTTCAGAGACTTGCTTCACTATTATCCATACCGGCACGTGGACAAGTCGCACATCCATCACGTGAGCGACATTGTGGAGGACGGCAGTTACATCCAGTTGCGCGGCCGCATCACTGGGGCGCAGGTAATGGGGCAGCAACGGGCCAAGCGGCTGGTGGCGCAGTTCTCCGACGAGACGGGCCATATCGAGCTGGTCTGGTTCAACGGCATCAAGTGGGTGCAGGATTTGCTGGCGCAGAAACAGGAGTTCATCATCTTCGGGAAGCCCACCCTTTTCAACGGCCGGTGGAATATGACGCATCCGGAGATGCTGGACCCGCAGGCGAAGAGTGACTCCCCTGTGCCGATGGGTTTCCTGCCTCTCTACAACACTTCCGAACTGGCCAAGAAGAAGACGCTCGACTCGAAGGCGGTGGCCAAACTGACGGCCAACCTGATTCCTGTCGTGAAGGATGTCATCCCCGAGCTGTTGCCCGACGAGATGCTGCGGAATCTCAACTTGATGCCATTGAAGGAGGCGTTGTGCAACATCCATTATCCTGAAAACAACCAGCAACTGTCGCGCGCCGTGTTGCGACTCAAGTTCGACGAGTTGTTCTTTTTGCAACTGAAGATGCTGATGTTGAAGCAGATCAACACCAAGCGCATCCCGGGGCACCGTTTTGAGAAGGTGGGGCATTATTTCAACACCTTCTACAAGGAGCATTTGCCTTTTGAACTCACCAACGCCCAGAAACGCGTCATCCGGGAAATCCGGGCAGACGTGGGCAGTGGGCGGCAGATGAACCGTCTGCTGCAAGGCGACGTGGGCAGCGGCAAGACCATCATCGCGCTGTTCACGATGCTCATTGCCAAGGACAACGGTTTCCAGGCCTGTCTGATGGCGCCCACGGAGATACTGGCCACACAGCATTTCGACAAGATCAGCAAGCAGCTGGCCCCGTTGGGGTTGCGGGTGGAGTTCCTGTCGGGCTCCACCAAGACCGCCAAACGCCGCCAGATACTGGAGGGGCTGCAGAGCGGCGATGTCGATATACTCATCGGCACGCACGCCCTGATAGAGGATCCTGTCGTGTTCCAGAACCTCGGGTTGGTGGTCATCGACGAGCAGCACCGTTTCGGCGTGGAGCAGCGGGCCAGGCTGTGGCGCAAAAACGCCGTGCCACCGCACGTTTTGGTTATGACGGCCACGCCCATCCCGCGCACTTTGGCGATGACGCTCTACGGCGACCTTGATGTCTCCGTCATCGACGAGCTGCCCCAAGGCCGCAAGCCCATCATTACCCGCCATCTTTACGAAAAGGACCGTCTCAAACTGTTCGGTTTTATGCGGAAGCAGATTGCGGAAGGACGGCAAGTGTTCGTGGTCTATCCCCTCATACGGGAATCGGAAAAGAGCGACCTGCTGGACCTTATGGCCGGCTACGAGGCGATAGAGCGCGACTTTCCCCCACCTCAGTACGGCATCGGCGTGGTGCACGGCAAGATGAAGCCCGAGGACAAAGACCTGGAGATGCAGCGGTTTGCCAAGAACCAGTCGCAGATACTGCTGTCCACCACCGTCATCGAGGTGGGCATCGACATACCCAACGCCACCGTGATGGTCATCGAGAATGCGGAGCGTTTCGGGCTGTCGCAGTTGCACCAGCTGCGCGGGCGCGTGGGTCGGGGCGGCAACCAGTCCTATTGCATCCTGATGTCCAAGTACGAACTGACCAGCGATGGGCGCAAGCGGCTCAACGCGATGGTCAGCACCAACGACGGCTTCGAGATTGCCAACATCGACCTGCAGCTGCGCGGGCCGGGCGATATACAGGGCACGCAGCAGAGCGGTATGCTCGACTTCAAGATCGCCGACCTTGCCAAAGACGAGAAGCTGGTGAGCTACACCCGCAACCTGGCCATCCAGATCCTCGACGACGACCCCGACCTACAGAAGCCGGAGCACCAACGGCTGAAAGCCAAGGTGGAAGAGCTAATAAAAAGCGAGGTCAACTGGAGTGTAATCAGCTGACCTCGCCACTAATCATTAACAAAAAAACTTTCGTTTTAGTAGATGACCGTCACCTTGCCGGACTTCTCATACACCGTGCCGTCAAAATCTTGATAGGTGGTGAAATAGACGAATGTGGAGCCAGTGGGCACTTTCTTGCCGTTGATGGTGGCATCCCATCCCTCATTCAAATCTGTAGTATAGAACACCAAGTTTCCATATCTGTCGAAAAGCTTCAGCGAATAGCTACCCTCCTTCACCTCCATCTGAACAGGCATAAACACATCGTTAATGCCGTCGCCGTTGGGCGTGAAGCTGTTGGGCAGATAGAAGCGCGTCTGCTCGTGCACCTCTATGGTTTTGGAGTAGGTGTCGGAGCACCCCTCGTCATTGGTCACATCCAGCGTAATGGTGTAGGTGCCGATATCGTTGTAGGTATAGGTCAGCCCCAACTCCTCGCTGGTGTTGAGATCGCCGAGATCCCAGTGGTTATGAGTCTGGTACTGGGAGCAGTTGCTGAAGACAATCATCTCACCCACCAGATAGGAAGGCGCTTCAGGAATGAGGTTGAAGCAAGCCACAGGATTGGGCAGGCCATCCACAGTGAAGGTGCTGGTGGCAGAACAGCCCAAGCTGTCGGTCACGGTAAGGGTATAGTCCCCACCATGGATATCCACCAAACTGTCGGTGGCGCCATTCATATTCGGAGTCCAGACATAATGGAGGGTACCGGTACCTTCCGTCACGGTCACGGCGAGGTAGCCGTCCTGAAGTCCGCAGTGTTCGGGCGTGTTCTCACGCAACTCGATATGCGGGTTGGAGGTGATGTGCAGGAGCACTTGTGAGACGCTGTCGCAGCCGCTGCCGTTGGAGAAGTGGGCCTCCAGAAGGGTGTCGCGCGCCACATTCTGAACCGGCAGCGTGAAGTTGTAGTTGTTGTAGGCCTGGCCCACGCAAATCTGGTCTTCTATCAGTCCGGAACTGGTGCGGGCACAATAGAAGGTGATGGTGTCCATCGCGTAGCATCCGTCGCCATAGAATGGGCTATTGGAAGCATAGATATAAAATGTGGTGTCGTTATGGATGACAAAGGGAGGCACGTCGTATTGAGTCTGGCTAGTTGTTGGCAGAGGCTCGTCGTTCAGGGCATAATAGACTCTGGGATAATTGTTCACTGAGATGGTGAGACTGACGGTCTCGCCCTCGCAGAAGCGTGTCTCAGGCGCGATGCTGTAGGTAAATGTAGGAGTGGGTGTCACGTCGATATCAGCGGAGAAAATGGTGTCGCCCACATTGTTGCCCACTCTGCGGATCAGTTTATAACGTCCGCCCATCGCTACTGTGACATTCTGGCGGTCAAAGCTGGGTGCGGTCGTGGTGGTGGAGTATCCGTCGGGACAAATCCACGTATAAGTCAGGCCGGGAAGCGGATTGGTTTCCGGGTAGGTCAGCATCAAAGTTTGGCCTTCACACAGGGGGCTGTTGTCCTCGATCTGCTCCAAGACGGAGCAGTCGGTGGTAGCTTGGGCGTAAGGGACATTCACGCGGTTGAAGTTGATGGTACCGGCACTACCGTTATAATTGGTAATGAGCAACAGATAGATTTGGCCGACTTGGGCATTGGGAATATAGCACCATTCGGTATAATCAGCATAGTAGCTGCAATCTGTCATCTGAATAGTGTTGCCAGAAGCGGTGGCGGGATGGGGCCAGCCGCCAGTCTGATTGTTGCTATGGTCGCCGTTGGTGGGACGGTGCGAGCCAGGACCGCCCGAAGTGGTCAGGGTGTAAGTCCCGTTACACAGATTCGTCAGGAACGTCGGCACATCCGTCGTGGGGAATGGTCCCCAACAAGCAAAGTCCACGTCAATACCTGTATGAGACGTGTTGAATTGCTCAATATAGATAAGAAGGCTGCCCGGCTGGTATATCTTCATATAATACCAGGCCGGTCTCGGAGTAGAGCCGAGACAACACGCGGAACTTGAGCCCAGGAAAGAGGATGCATTGCCATTACCCGTACCCGAGGGATAGGTAATACCCATCGGGTTGTTGTCGGTACAGAAGGGGTGGATACCGTCAAAATCGCAGGGTGACTGTCCACGCAGAGGGAGAAATGAAACCACCAAAGAGAAAAAAAACAGTAACAAAGAGAGTCTATTTTTCATAGAATTGAGTATATATTTCTGGTTTTGAGTTTATTATCCAACAATCAACGTATATACACCAACTTCACGATATCAATACAGTTTTTAAAACGTATTTGAAAAAAAAATGTTTCAGTACATAGTCATTTTTTTTTCAATCTCAAATATCAGTTTTTTATTTCTAATCTTAATGATGCAACTTTTCAGTTTTTGTTACAAAATAAAATCACTATGAAAAGAGCGTACCATCATCATTCTGCAGATCAAAATAAAAGAGATTCCCAGCACACGTTATTTTCATAAGAGGCGGCAAATATACAAAAAAATAATAAAGACACTTGACAAGCAATGGAAAAAAGATTATTTTTGCAACCTTGGATTGTATTACCATCAATTTGGGTGTAGTGCATCATTTAATTTATGAAACATCAATAATATGAGTTATATAGAATTTGACAAGAACATCTTAGTAAACCTCAATTTCACGAAGACAAGGGAGATTCTCCGGTGCAGCCGCACCGGGACCTTCTCCACGACAACCTTGGCAGGACTGAACACCCGCAAGTACCACGGGCTCTTCATCGTGCCGCAGGACAACTTCAACCACGAGCGCCACGTGCTGGTGTCCAACCTGAACGAGACCATCGTGGTCAACGATATGGATTTCCACATCAGCGTGCACCAATACAAGGGTGGCGCCATCAACCCAAAGGGAAACAAATACCTCCAGCACTTCACCGCCGACAACATCCCCCTTTATCAGTATCGGGTGGGCAAATTCAACTTCACGAAGGAGTTCCTGCTGCTCAACGATGCTGACCGCGTGATCATCAAATACACCATCCTCGACGACTATGAGTCGGCCGCCATCCAGTTTGAGCCAATGCTGGCCTTCCGAAACATCCACGCCCTGACACATTGCAACGATGCGGCCAACACAAGCTTCCATCCTGTCGATAACGGTGTGGGCTTCTGTATGTACCACGACTACACGCCAGTGTACATTCAATGCTCTGAGGAAATCACCTACCAGCACAATCCTGTCTGGCACAAGGACATCGAATACGAGGAGGAGTTGAACCGCGGTTACGAAGGCCACGAGGACCTGTTCGTACCGGGGTACATCACGGCCAAAGTGGCCAACAAGGAGCTATACATCACCATCGGCACCGAGCCGATAGATCCAAAGGAGATTGCCAAGTTGTACAAAGCCGAGAGCAAGCGCCACACGGCGCGCTCGTCGTTCTTCAACTGCCTGCAGAACGCTGCGGAACAGTTCATCGTGCAGCGCGGCGGCAAGACAGAGATCATCGCCGGCTACCCGTGGTTCGGCCGCTGGGGCCGCGACACCTTCATCGCCCTGCCGGGCCTGACGCTCGCGTTGGGCCGCCACCAGCTCTGCAAGCAGATTATGGACGATATGATCGCCGATATGCGCGATGGTCTGTTCCCCAACATCGGCGAAGGCAGCGAGGCCGCCTACAACTCCGTGGACGCCCCGCTGTGGTTCTTCCGGACGCTCCAGTTGTATGCTGAAAGGACCCGTTCCAAGCGCAAAGTGTGGGAGGAGTACGGCCCGGTAATGCGCCGCATACTCGACGCCTATCGCCACGGCACCCTCAACGGCATACGTCGGCTCGACAACGGCCTCATCTACGCCGGCGGTCCGGGACTGGCCCTCACCTGGATGGATGCCATCGTGAACGGACAGCCCGTCACCCCGCGCACTGGCTGCCAGGTGGAGATCAACGCCCTCTGGTACAATGCCGTCAAGTTTTGCCTTGAGCTGGCCCGTGTCGCCAAAGACACCGACTTCACCGACGAGTGGGAGCCGCTGATCCAGGATTTCCCCGCTGTCTTCAAGGAGACCTTCTGGTCGAAGGATCTGGGCTATCTGGCCGACTATGTGGATGGCGACTACAAGAACTTCCAGGTACGGCCCAATATGATGATTGCCGCATCCCTGCCCTACACGCCCGTCAGCGAGAAGATTCGCCAGCTGATCCTGAAGCGTACCTGTGAGGAACTGCTCACCGAGAAGGGTATCCGCACGCTCTCTCCCGACGATCCCGCCTACAAGGGGCACTATCGCGGCAACCAGGCCGAGCGCGATGCCGCCTACCATCAGGGCACCTGCTGGCCGTGGCTGCTCTACCCCTTCACCGACGGTATGCTGGCTGTTTACCAGGAGCAGGCCATTCCGGTCCTGAAAAAAATTCTCTACCATTTCGACAGCTGTATGACGCAATATGGCATCTCCACCGTGGCCGAGATCACCGACGGAGATCCTCCTTACAAACCCAACGGCTGCATCTCGCAGGCGTGGAGCGTGGCCGCGCTCTTGTATATGAAATGGCGAGTGGAGCAGAATGAATTGAGAATTAAGAATTGAGAATTGAGAATGTAGGGGGGGGGCAAGGCTCCACAAACATAATAAAAATTTGTATCGCGTATTGATTAAAAACATATTATGAAAGTATTGATGTTCGGGTGGGAATTTCCACCACATATATCTGGAGGACTGGGCACAGCCTGTTACGGGCTGACCAAGGGGCTTGCGCTTAACGGGGTGCAGGTCACCTTCGTGATGCCGCACGCCTTCGGCGACGAGGACGAGAACTACGTCAGGATCCGGAACGCCTCCGACGTGGAAATCGACACCAGCAGCGCCATATACCGGGAACTTTTCCCCAACACCACCTTCATCCAGGTCAACTCGCGCCTTATCCCGTACGTGGGTCTGGACGGCTACTACAATGTCATCAACCAGATGGGGAGCGGTATTCTGGAGCAGGAGTTCGAGGGCTCGCGGCGCAAGCACACCTTCGCGTCCGGCTACGGCCCGAACCTGATGCAGGATGTCAACCTCTATGCCCAGGTGGCCGCCGAAATCGCCAAGCAGGAGGACTTTGACCTGATTCACGCCCACGACTGGCTCACCTACCGTGCTGGCATCGCTGCCAAGAAGGTCAGCGGCAAGCCCCTGGTGGTACACATCCACGCCACCGAGTTCGACCGTTCCGGCGAGCACAATCTCAACGACATCGTCTATGGGATGGAGCGTGAGGGAATGAGCGCCGCCGACGCTGTCTGCGCCGTCAGCGACCTGACCCGCAACATCGTTATCGAGAAATACGGCATCCCCGCCGAGAAGGTCTATACCCTCCACAACGCCGTGGTGCCCTCCGACAAGAAGATTGTCAGGAAGAAGAACGTCAACGAGAAGATTGTCACCTTCCTCGGGCGCGTGACCTTCCAGAAGGGTCCCGACTACTTCGTGGAGACCGCCCTGCGGGTGCTGGAGAAGGACCCCGATGTGCGTTTCGTGCTGGCCGGCGACGGCGATATGATGCAGCACATCATTGAGCGCGTGGCCGAGCTGGGCATCTCCGACCGTTTCCACTTCACCGGATTCCTGCGCGGCGCCGATATCGACAAGATGTTCGGGATGAGCGACGTGTATGTGATGCCCTCCATCTCCGAGCCTTTCGGTATCTCGCCGCTAGAGGCTATGCGCGCCAAGGTGCCCGTGGTCATCTCCAAGCAGTCGGGTGTGGCCGAAGTGCTGCAGCACGCCATCAAGGTGGATTTCTGGGACATTGACGCCACCGCCGACGCCATATACGGTTTGCTCCACTACCCTGCCCTCTCCAAGCTGTTCGCCGACAAGGGCGAGGAGGAGGTCAACAACCTCAAATGGGAAAACGTGGCCAAAAAACTCAAAGTCATTTACGAAAAAACACTCCGCTATGAATAGAATATGTTTCCATTTTCAAATCAGCCAGCCCTTCCGGTTGCGCACCTATCGTTTCTTTGACATCAATCAAGAACACGATTATTTCGACGAATACCAGAACCATTATCTGGCCCAGCGTCTGGCGGAGAGGTGCTACCTGCCCGCCAACAAGATGATGCTGGAACTCATCAAGCGCTATCCTGACAACTTCAAGCTCAGCTTCAGCATCTCAGGCAGTTCGATAATGCTGTTCAAGAACTACTGTCCCGAGGTGATTGACAGTTTCAAGGAACTCCTCGCCACGGGATGCGTGGAAATCACCGGCAGCACCTACACCCACAGCATCGCCTCCCTGCACGGCAAGGACGCCTTCCTTGAGCAGGTGCGCCTTCAGGAAAAGCTGTTGAAGGAGACCTTCGATGTGAAACCTGTCTCGTTCTGCAACACAGAAGTCATCTACTCCGACGAAATCGGCGAGTGGCTGGGCGAAGCCGGCTACCAGGTGGTCCTCACCGAGGGCGCGCGCCACATCCTGGGCTGGAAGAGTCCGCAATACCTCTATTGCAACCCTTACCAGACCGATGTGAAACTGCTGCTCCGCTCCTACCGACTCTGCGACGACATCACGTTGCGATTCAACGACCGCAGCTGGGACCAGTACCCGCTGACTGCTGAGAAGTACCTTCGTTTCCTCGACAACACCAAGTCGAGCAGCGACGCCCCGTTCATCAACCTGTTCTGGGATTATGAGACGATTGGCGAGCACTATACTGAGGATACTGGCATTTTCGACTTTTTCCGCAGTCTGGTGGCCCGTCTGGCGGCGCATCCCAACTACAGTTTCATCACCCCGAAGGAGGTTTTGGATATGGACATCAGCCCTGCCACAATGCACGCCCCGTGGCCTATTTCCTGCTCCGGCGAGGAGAAGGACACCAACGAATGGATCGGCAACGTGCTGCAGCAGGAGGCCTTCAACCAGCTCTTCAAACTGGAAGACCTTTACAAGAGTTCTAAAAACGAGGCGGCCAAACTCAGTTGGCTGCGCCTGCAGGGTGCCGACCACTTCAACTTTATGAGTTCCAAATGGTTCGGACACCGTTTTGTCAAACGTAACTTTGAGGTGTACTCCTCTCCGTACCAGGCATTCATCAACTATATGAATGTACTGAATGACATCAAAATACAATTAGAGAAGAAGAAATAAACGCACAAAGCCTCGGTTTCGGGGCTTTTTTCGTGAAAACATCAAAAAATCAGCAATGGCAAAGAAGGCTACTAAGTCAAAGAAACGCGGCTTTTGGCGCGTGTTAGGACAAGTCGTATTGATTTGTTTCCTGTTAAGCATATTCGTCACCATCCTGTTCCGGTGGGTGAATCCGCCGTTCACGCCACTGATGGTCATCCGGAAGGTGCAGCACGGATACAGTATCGAGAAGAAATGGAAGCCTATTGAGGAAATTTCACCGAATATGTACAAGGCGGCCATTGCTTCGGAGGACAACTATTTCCTCGGGCACCGTGGTTTTGACGTGATTGCCATTGACCAGGCGGTCAAGGAGCGGGAACACGGGCGCCGGCGCGGGGCGAGCACCATATCGCAGCAAACGGCCAAGAATGTGTTCCTCTGGCCGAGGAGTTCGTGGATACGCAAGGGATTTGAGGTCTATTACACCTTCTTGATAGAGACTTTCTGGAGCAAGGAACGCATAATGGAGGTCTATCTGAACGTCATCGAGATGGGACCGGGCATTTACGGGGCAGAGGCCGCCGCGCAGCACTATTTCCATTGCAGTGCCAAGCATCTGAGCGCCCGGCAGGCCGCCCTCATCACCGCCTGCTACCCTGCCCCGCTGAAGCGAAACCCTGGCCATCCCTCAGGATATGTGTCGCACCAGGCGGGAGTCATACAGGGACGGATGGCCCGCTACGGCAACCCCAAGTTCACGAAGGAATACATCAGTGGCTGCCAGAAACGATACAAGAAGGCTGTGAAGAAATGGGAGACCAAAAAGAAACGGCAGGTGAGCAAAAAACGATAATTTTTTTGTACTTTTGCGACCTCATAAAAGCGGTGACGGAGAACAGCATCCGTCACGTGTCAACGTGCTATAGACAACATATTTATAATTAAACAAATAACAGTTAAACAAATAATTGATATGTACACCAATTTCCAAAATCATCTTCAGAAAGAATTGGCCGACATCAAAGAGGCCGGCTTGTACAAAAACGAACGCATCATCGTCTCCCCGCAAAGTGGTGAGATCACATTGAAGGATGGCAGCAAGGTGCTGAACTTCTGTGCCAACAACTATCTGGGGTTGGCCAACAACCCGAAGTTAATCGCCGCCGCCAAGGAGGCTCTCGACACCCACGGCTATGGTATGGCCTCCGTGCGTTTCATCTGCGGCTGTTCCGACCTGCACAAGGCCCTGGAACAGAAGATCGCCGAGTTCTTCGGCACTGAGGACACCATCCTCTACGCTGCTTGTTTCGACGCCAACGGCGGTGTGTTCGAGCCCCTGTTGACCGACCAGGACGCTATCATCTCCGACGCGCTGAACCACGCCTCCATCATCGACGGCGTGCGTCTTTGCAAGGCCGTGCGCTATCGCTACAAAAACGCCGATATGGCCGACCTCGAGGAGCAACTGAAGGCCGCACAAGCCCAGCGTTTCCGCATTATCGTCACCGACGGTGTCTTCTCTATGGACGGCAACGTCTGCCCGCTGGACAAGATTTACGAATTGGCCCAGAAATACGACGCTATGGTTATGGTGGACGAGAGCCACTCCGCCGGCGTGGTCGGACAGACCGGTCGCGGCGTGACGGAGCGCTACAACCTGCGCGGCAAGATCGAGATCCTCACCGGCACGCTCGGCAAAGCCTTCGGCGGCGCCATCGGCGGTTTCACCACCGGCAAGAAGGAAATCATCGATATGCTGCGTCAACGCTCTCGTCCGTACCTCTTCTCCAACTCCATTCCTCCTATGGTGGCCGCTGCCGGCTGCAAGATGGTCGATATTATGTCGGAGACCAACGAGCTGCAGGACAAGCTGCACAGCAACACCGAATACTTCGTGGGCAAGATGAAAGCCGCCGGTTTCGACATCAAGCCGACCGAATCCGCCATCTGCGCCGTGATGCTGTATGACGCCAAGTTGTCGCAGGTGATGGCTGCCAAACTCCAGGAGGAAGGCATCTACGTCACCGGCTTCTACTATCCTGTGGTGCCGAAAGACCAGGCCCGTATCCGCGTGCAGATTTCCGCCGCTCACGAGCCCGAGCACCTCGACAAGTGCATCGCCGCCTTCACCAAGATCGGCAAGGAACTCGGCGTGATTAAATAACGGTTGTCACACAATATTTCAACCCTTATTACGTTAACCCAGCATTATTATTCACATTATTAATAACCTAAAAGGATTTAGAAGAATGAAAAAAATCGCTTTATTTGCAATCGTTTGTTGCGCAATGGTGTTCACCAGCTGCAATAGAGACCAACACTCTTACTACACCACCACCAACTTTAATTTCGCAAATCACGACAATGAGGTCAGTGCCAAAGCCGTGTTAGGCACCATCAACCTCTATTGGGATGGTGAATACACCTTCACAGGCAACGACGAGGCCTACACCGATGTCAGAGCTGAAGCCAAATACATCCAAGCCAAGGTTGCCATCCTCGCCCACGGCAATGAGCTCAAAGCGCATATGGGTGCCAATGACTACTTCTACTACAATCTCTACAGAAAAGACAACACTCTGTTGGAGAAGACCAAGTTCTACATTGACGCGGACGGTGATTTCGACTGCGTTGTCGAAGTGGACAACGTGGAAGGCGAGGAGTAATCCTGGACACAATCATTCAGAAATAAAAGCAAAAGGCAGCGTCAAACCGCTGCCTTTTTTTTGTATGTTTGCCGTCTAAAATTTCCAGTTATGAAAGAGACCATCTGCGCCATATCCACGCCACCGGGCATCGGGGCCATCGCCATTGTTCGCACCTCCGGGGAGGAGTCGTTCCGCATCGCATCGTCCCTGTTCCATCACCTTGACGTGACCGCAATGCCAGCCCAGGCAGCCCGTTTCGCCGAGTTGTTCGACGGTGACGCCCTGCTCGACCAGGTCGTGGTCACCAAGTACGCCGCCCCCCGTTCCTACACGGGCGAGGATATGGTGGAGATATCCTGCCACGGCTCGCTCTACATCCAGAAGCGCATTGTGGAACTGCTGGTGGAGAGAGGCTGCCGGCTTGCCGAACCCGGCGAGTTCACGCAGCGCGCCTTCCTCCACGGCAAACTCGACCTGCCGCAAGCCGAGGCCGTGGCCGACCTCATTGAGTCGCAGTCGGAGACCACCCACAAGTTGGCCATCGGCCAGCTGCGCGGCGATTTCTCCAAGCGGCTGAGCGCCCTGCGCGAACGTTTCGTCCAGATAGCCTCGCTCCTGGAGTTGGAACTCGACTTCAGCGAAGAGGAGGTGGAGTTCGCCGACCGCAGCGAGTTGCTCGCCCTCCTGGACGAGCTGGACGGCGAGGTGGGGCGGCTGATACACTCCTTCAAGGCCGGCAACGTGCTCAAGCGGGGCGTGCCCGTGGCTATCGTCGGCCAGCCCAACGTGGGCAAGTCCACCCTGCTGAACGCCATCCTGCAGCACGACCGTGCCATCGTGTCGCCCATCCCCGGCACCACCCGCGACACAGTGGAGGACACCTTCGTCATCGACGGCACCCTGTTCCGCTTCATTGACACCGCCGGCCTCCGACAATCGGACGACACGCTCGAGAGCATCGGCATTGAGCGCACCTACCAGGCGCTCTCGCAGGCCTCCGTGGTGCTCTATCTCGTGGATGTCACCCGCACCACCCTCGCCGACCTCAAGGCAGAGATGGAGGAGTTCCAACAGCGGGTCAACCTGGACGAGAAAGAGATCATCCCCGTGGCCAACAAGATTGACGAGCTGGAAACGATACCCAATGATTACAAGGAGTGGCACGATATGGGGGTGTTGTTCGTATCCGCCAAACGGCGGGTCAATCTCGGTGACATTGAAGAACGGTTGAGTCTATATGTGCAACAGCATAAGATCCAAGACCTTACCCTCATCACCAACGAGCGGCATTATGCCCTGCTCTGTGAGGTGGAGAGCGCCATCGGGCGTATCCGCCAAGGGCTGGGGAGCGGCCTGCCCACCGATTTGGTGGCGGAGGAGGTTCGCGCCGCCCTGCACGGCATAGGACTGCTTACTGGGGGCGTGTCCACGGATGAACTGCTGGACAACATCTTCGGGAAGTTCTGTATCGGCAAATGATCCACGAAATATCCACGAATTGCACGAATTTCACGAATTATACGAATTAGCGAATATCACGAATAAATTTTGTAATTTTGCGGACCCTAAAAAACGAGACAATGAATACAAGACTCAGTGTTAACATCAACAAGGTAGCCACCATCCGCAATGCGCGTGGGGGCAATATGCCTGACCTCATACAAGTGGCCAAAGACTGCGAACGTTTCGGTGCCCAGGGCATCACGGTACACCCGCGTCCCGACGAGCGCCATATCCGCTATCAGGATGTCTATGACCTCAAGAAAATCGTCACCACGGAATTCAACATCGAGGGCTATCCTTCCGACCGGTTTATGCAGCTGGTGTTGGAGGTAGTGCCCACGCAAGTCACGCTGGTGCCTGACCCGCCCGAGGCGCTGACCTCCAACGCGGGCTGGGACACGATCCAGAACAAGGCATTTCTCACAGACATCATCGGGCAACTGAAGGCCAAGGGCATCCGCACCAGCATCTTTGTGGATGCTAACCCGCAGATGATTGTCCACGCCAAGGAGACCGGCACCGACCGTGTGGAACTCTACACCGAGTCGTACGCCGCCCATTACCTGCAGAATCGCGAGGAGGCCATCCGCGACTTTGTGGTGGCAGCCCAGGAGGCCCAACGGCAACAGATCGGGCTCAATGCCGGCCACGACCTCTCTTTGGTCAACCTTCGCTACTTCCAGGAGCAGATTCCCGGACTCTTGGAGGTCTCAATCGGCCACGCCCTGATTTGCGACGCTCTCTATTTGGGCTTGCAGGAGACCATACGGCAGTATTTGCTGCAACTCCAATAGTCCTATGGCGCGCAAGCACCGTGTCATCCCCATCTTCATACCCGAGAAGGCGTGTCCGCACCGATGCGTCTATTGCAATCAGTATGCCATCGCGGGCCAGCCGCACGTGCCCACGCCCGAGGAGGCTCACAACATCATAGAACAACATCTCGCCACCATCCCGGAAGAGGCCGAGAAGCGCATCGCCTTTTTCGGGGGCAGTTTCACAGGTATGCCCATCGCCGAGCAAAACGCCTACTTGGAGGTGGTCCGGCCCTATTGGGAGAGCGGAGCCGTCAGCGGCATCCAACTCTCCACCCGACCCGACTACATCACGCCCGAAATCCTCGACAACCTGAAGTCGCAAGGGGTGGTGCTCATCGAACTGGGTGCCCAGTCGTTGGACAACGAGGTACTGCGGCAGGCGGGCCGCGGGCACACGGCACAACAGGTGGAAGAGGCCTCCGCACTCATCCGCCAATATGGGTTTCAGCTAGGATTGCAGATGATGATCGGGCTGCCGGGCGACACATTGGAGAAATCATTATACACGGCCCGCCGCATTCTAGAACTGGGCGCCGGATGCACCCGCATCTACCCCACCCTTGTGGTGGAAAATACGGCTCTGGCCCGTCAATACCGTGATGGCCTCTACCAACCGCTCTCCATTGAGGAGGCGGTGGCCTGGACCAAAGAGCTTTATCGCTTTTTTACAGAGAACGGCATCCAGATACTGCGCATCGGGCTGCACCCCTCGGAGGGATTGTTATCGGGCCGCGACTACATTGCGGGCCCTTTCCACGTCTCTTTCAAGGAATTGGTGTTGACGGCCCTCTGGTACGACAGGATTGAGGAATTGGCCATAAAACATCAAGGGGAGCCCTTCACTTTGGAAGTCTCCCCCGAAGAGATTAACTATGCGATTGGTTACGAATCAGCCAACCGCAAGGCGTTTCCCGATGTGCTCATCACCCTTCGAAAAGGGTAATTCCCACACGTTTACATCTTGATTTTCTTGAACATCCTGTTCCAACGGATCTTGCCCTTGTCGCCCCACGTCTTGAACTTATCGACGGAGAGCCACACCACGGAGGCTTTGCCCACAATATGGTCTTCGGGCACGAATCCCCAAAAACGGGAGTCGGCAGAATTGTGGCGGTTGTCGCCCATCATAAAGTAATAGTTCATCTTGAAGGTGTATGAATGCGCCTCCTGGCCATTGATATACACCTTGCCGTCACGTACCTGCAAAGCATTATTCTCGTATTGGCGGATAATCTGCTCATACAGGACAATATTTTTGGCATCTATAGCCACTGTCATACCTTTGGCCGGGATAACAAGAGGGCCGAAATGGTCTTTGTTCCAGGCATATTCGGGTGAATGCGGGAAAATGGACGGATCATATTCGCCAGCCTTGTCTTCCAGCACCTGAACCGTATAGCCCATCTTGGTGATTTTGGCCACTTGGTCGGCATTCAAGCGATAGACGGCCGTGTATTGGTCCACGCGCTGCACATCTTCCTCATTGATATTCAACTCTTTGCGTTTCTTTTGAGAGAGTTGCATACCCGTAGGATGATAAACCATATAGGAATATTGTATGCGTTTGGGGTTGGTAACGGGCTGGCCGTTGATATGCACCTGTTTGTTGACAATGGAGAGTTTGTCACCTGGCAGGGCGATGCAGCGTTTCACATAGTTCTCGCGCTTGTCCACGGGACGGGCCACAATATGATACTCTTTCCACACAGCATCGCGGCCTTTGCCCGGATAATAGTCGCCGGCATATTTCTGTTGCAACTGCATAATCGTTTCCGGGGCGTAGCGATAATAGACATTCTGCTTGTCCACTTGCGGGGCATTGGGGTTGAGCATTGCCTCAAACTCGCGCACGATGGCGTAGTAGCTCTCTGCCTGGCGCTCCAACGCGACCGTGTCGCCATCAGGATAGTTGAAGACAACCACATCGTTATGCCGGATAGGGCGAAGCTGTTTGGAGCGAAGATAGGGCAGCTTGATGATTTCGGTATAGGACTTGGCGTGGTCGGTCAAGGGCAGTTTGTTGTGCACAAACGGCATCGCTATCGGCGTCTGCGGTGCGCGTACCCCGTATGCCAACTTGCTGACCGACAGGAAGTCGCCCACCATCAAGGAACTTTCCATTGAGGAGGTGGGGATGGTGTAGAGCTCAAACCAGCAGGCACGGATGATGTAGGCGGCGGCCACCGCGAAGATCAGGGCGTCAATCCAGGAACGGGCGCTGCTCTTCGGCATCTCCGGGAGTTCCGCGACATACTGCTCTTTCTTGGAAAAGCCCAAATATGGCATAAAGAAGGGGAAGAACAGCGTGCCCAGAATCAGGGGCAGGTAACCGTGCTTGTTGAAATGATGGATGGTCTCCCACACCATATACAGGAACATAAAGATGCCGAGATAGGGAATCAGGAAAAGGACAAACCACCACCACTTTTTGCGGATGACCTCACTTGTCCACAGCCAGATGTTGTAAAACGGCACCACCGACTTCCACGGCGCGATACCGGCTTTCTTGAATATGCCCCACAGGCCAATCTGCCATCCGAGGAACGCAACAATGAGGATTACTATCAAAACAGGAACGGAAAGAAACATTTTTGTCTATTATTTTTTTGCGATTTGCGATTTACGATTTAGGATTTACGGTCTATGACGTCTCACAGTGAGAGCACAATATCCGGGAAATCATAGATTCCCGGGTGGGTGGTTAGCCAGCGGGCGGCACGAATAGCGCCACGCGCGAAGCCCTTGCGGTTGTGCGCGTTGTGGGTGATTTGGATGTCGTCGTCATCGGAATGCCACGTTATGGTATGGATGCCCGGCACCTCGCCCTCACGGCGCGCAGTGACAGGCAGCGCCATCTTGTCATCCAAGGGCGTGTCGGTGAGTTCCCAGTGGTCGATGCGGTCCACCTCGCCAATCAGGTCTTTTGCCAAGGTGATAGCCGTACCGCTCGGGGCATCCTTCTTATGGATATGATGCACCTCCTCCAGGGAAGGGGCATACTGGGGCTGGCGGTCCATCAGGGCGGCCAGCATCTTGTTGATGCGCATAAAGAGATTGGCCCCGATGCTGAAGTTGGAGCCAAACACCAACGAGCCGTTGAGTTGGCTGCAGCAGTCGCGCACATAACCCAACTGCTCCTGCCAGCCGGTGGTGCCCACCACAACAGGGACGCCAGCCTTGAAAGCCTTGAGCATATTGGCGACGGCCACATCAGGCATCGAGAAGTCAATCGCCACATCGGCCGTCTGAAAGCGGTCCCACTGCTGTTGCCAGTCCTGGTCGTTGTCGATGATGGCCACAATCTCCTCGTGGTCCTCTTTCAGCAGTTGCTCGACCATCTTGCCCATTTTTCCATATCCAAGGATTGCGAATTTCATAGTATCAGTATTTAGGGTTAAAGGTCACCATTTCAGCTGAAGTGTCAAGCCGAAAGCGGGGTGATTGCTGGCGTACGAGGGCATCATAGCTGGGCTCCATTGCAGGGAGAGGTCGTCAGACACGTCGAAATAATAGAGGTGAGCATCGACCATCGCGTCAATGATGTTCAAGGTGTACAAAATGAGCGTCGCGCCAATGGCGAGTTCCATATTGCGTAGGTTCTTGTTCTTCAAGGCAAGAAGATTGTCATTGTCGGTATTCTTGAATTGCTCCAACAGCAGCTCGTAATGACCGTCACGGCGGTTGATATACTCGTTTCTGGCCAGCGACATCTGGTGACCGAAATAATAAATCAGATAACCGGATCCGCCCATCAAGCCATAGATGATAGGCAATTTCCACGCCTTATGGTTATAAATCTGCCCCCCGCCAGGGATGATGGAGAGCAGCATAGCAGTGGTCGGGTTGTGTTTCGAGACCTTGACGGAATCGGATTTTGAGACACGGGGCGCCACCAACGACGAGTCGGCCTGCGCTTGCAAGCCTATGCTCGGGGCTATCGTGATGAAAAATAGCAGTAAAAGTGTCGCAACGTGTTTCATTTCTTACAAAAAAGCAATCTATACAACGTAATATATATACTTTTATTGTAAGAGTCCCATAATTCTTTTCAAATCGTCATCAGATTCAAAGGGAATGGTCAAAGTGCCTTTGCCGGTGATGTCTTTCTTGATGTTGACCTTGGCTTTCAGTTTTTTGGAAAAGTCAGACTGGAAGGTGCGCACCTCGTCGGAGAGGGTGATCTTCACCTTGGTCTTGGGATTCTTGGCATCGGCGGTGTATTTCTTCACCAGGGTTTCCGTCTGGCGGACAGAGAGGCCTTCACTGATGATCTGGCGCACAATCTTATTCTGCAAATCCTGGTCCTCGACCACGACGAGGGCGCGGGCGTGGCCCATCGAGATTTTCTTGTCTCGGACGGCAATCTGTGTCTCGGAGGCAAGTTTGAGCAGGCGCAGGTAGTTGGAAACGGTGCTGCGGTCCTTGCCCAGCTTGTCGCTCAGCTCTTCCACGTTGAGGTGGCATTCGTCGATGAGCAGTTGGTAGCAAAGGGCGACCTCAATGGCGTTGAGGTCGGAGCGCTGGATGTTTTCCACGAGGGCCATCTGCACGGACTGCACGTCATCGACGGTGCGCACGAAAGCGGGAATCTCAGTGAGGCCGGCGAGCTTGGCGGCCCGGAAGCGGCGTTCGCCGGAGATCAGCTGGTAGCGACCGTTCTCAATGGGACGCACAGTTACGGGCTGGATGAGCCCGTAAGTCTTGATAGACTGGGCCAGATCCTGCAATTCAGCCTCGTCGAACTGCGTACGGGGCTGGTAGGGGTTGACGTCGATGGACTCGAGTTTGATGAAGCTGTTGTTGCCCACGGCGTAGTGCGCACCCGCGCTGGTGGGGATGTCCCCACCGCCAAGGAGGGCGCCAAGACCGCGGCCCAGCGGTTTGTCATTTTTTGCCATAATATCAAGATTTAGATGGTATAACCATTTTTCAGCAGGAACTCCTTGGCGAGGTTGAGGTAGTTGGTGTTGCCTCTCGACTGCACGTCATACAGCACGATAGGCTTGCCAAAACTGGGGGCCTCGCTCAGGCGCACGTTGCGCGAGACGATGGTGTCGAAGACTATGTCCTTGCAATGGAGCTTGACGTCGTCCACCACGGCGTTGGAAGACTTGTAGCGCGAGGTGTACATCGTCAGGAGGATGCCTTCGATGGCCAGGTCGGGGTTCATATTGGACTGCACGAGGCGCACGGTGTTGAGCAGTTTGCCCAATCCCTCGAGAGCGAAATACTCGCACTGCACGGGGATGATGACCGAGTCGGCGGCCACGAGGGCGTTGAGGGTAATCAGTCCCAGGGAGGGTGCGCAATCGATGAAGATGAAATCGTAGTCGTTCTTGAGGGTGTAGATGGCGTCCTTCATACGATACTCGCGGCGGTCGAAGGAGATCATCTCGATTTCGGCGCCCACAAGGTCGATGGTGGCGGGCAGCAAGTCCAAGTGGGCAATCTGCGTCTTGGTAATGGCTTCCGCCGCCATACGGTTCCCTATCATACAGTCATAGATGCTGATTGACTCGTCGGTCTGTTCGAAGCCCACGCCGGAGGAGGCGTTGGCCTGCGGGTCGGCATCTATCAGCAGCACGTGAAAGTCCAGCACCGCCAGAGAGGCGGCGAGGTTGACGGCGGTGGTGGTCTTCCCCACCCCGCCCTTCTGATTCACGATGGCGACGATCTTACCCATTACAGCGTCATATCTAAGTTGTCGAAATCAACGTCCACACGACCTTCGTCCTCGCGCGTGTTGGGCTCGAACATCGTCTCCTCAGGGACTTTGCCCGTCTGGATGAAGTCGATCACGCCGGACAAGGCGTTCTGGAATTTCTCAAAATCCTCCTTGTACAAGAATATTTTGTGCTTCTCATAGAAGAAAGTTCCCGTTTCTTCGTTGAATTTCCGCTTACTCTCTGTAATCGTTAAATACAATTCTTCCGATCTCGTGCTTTTCACATCGAAAAAGTAAGTTCTCTTTCCGGCCTTGACGGCTCTTGACAATACCTCGTTCTTTTCTTGATTTTCCATTTTGATTGTATTTAAAAGTTTGTATTTGCCCCAAAGGGCCTTCTTTATTATCTATTTTCTTTTTTGTGCTTGTTGTTTTTGAAGCTGGGCCTGTTGTTTGGCCAGTTCTTCCATCTTGAGTTGCCATTTCGACTTCTTGACGGGCTTCTTCATATTCTCCTGCAGCTGGGCGCGCAGCTTATCCTCATTGATAGCCACCCGGAAGATGAACATCTGGGCGAAGGTCAGCAGGTTGAACAACAGGTAGTAATAGGTCAGGGCGGAGGAGAAGTTGTTGAACATAAAGAGGAACATAATGGGCATCATATACATCATTATGTTCATCATACGCTGCTGGTCCTTGTTGCCCTGGGTGGGGTTCATCAGCTTGTTGTTCAGCCAAGTATAGACCAACGTAGCGATGGTCATCAGGATGGTGAACAAGCTCATATGGTCGCCGTACAGGGGCACAACGCGACCGAAGTCCCAGATAGAGTCGTATGTGGAAAGGTCCTCGGCCCAGAGGAACGACTGTTGACGCAGCTCGTAGGCGGCCGGGAAGAAGCGGTACATCGCGATGAGGATAGGCATCTGCAGCAGCATCGGGAGGCAGCCGCCGGCGGGGCTCACGCCTGCGCTCTTGTAGAGCGACATCGTGGCCTGTTGCTTCTTCATCATATCCTCCTCCTTCGGGTAACGGGCGCTGATGGCCTCAATCTCGGGCTTCAGGGCACGCATCTTGGCCGATGACATATAGGTCTTGTAGCTGACAGGCAAGAGGACAATTTTCAATATCAGGGTCAGGATGAGGATAATCAGACCGTAGCTGAGGCCATAGTTGCTCAGCCAGTTGAAGACCGGGATGATGGCAAACCGGTTGATCCAGTGCAGGAGGAAGAAGCCCCATCCGAGCGGCACCTGATGTTCCAGTTTCATCCCATAGCCCTTCAAGAGCTTGTACTGGTTGGGACCCACGAACATCGACATACCGAAGGAACCCTTGTCCACGTCGGGAATCTCGAAATCGAGGCTGGCAACGCATTTTTTCAGGCGGGAGGTCTCCGACTTGTCAAAGCCCTGAACAGAGAGGGAGCCGGAAGAGAACGGCTTGTCATCCACGATGAGGCTGGCGGTGAAGAACTGCTGCTTCACGGAGACCCACTTCAACGGGGAGGTGAACTCCTTCTGGTCGTCCTTGCGTTCGTCAAGATTGCCCACATCGTCCACATTGTCCATATAATAAATGGAGGTCAGCATCTTCTCCGTTTCGTAGCGTTTCTCCACGCAGTGGGGAACGGCCTTCCAATTGAGGGTGTAGTCGTGCTTGTTTTGGTAAAGATACTTGCCCATATTGACGAACCGCACCTTGAATCCGAAGCGGTAGTCGTCGTTGTTGAAAGTGTAGAGATATTCGATGTAGGATTTGGCGTCCTGGGTCTGGCACTGCACGCTGTCGCCTTTCACGTTGGGATAGAGGCGCAGGGAGAGGGTTTTGTGCTTCTCGTCCACCACCAGCGTGTCTTCGGCATCGGCGATGAAGAAGCAGTCGCGGGTGGAGATTTCGGACTGGTCTTTAAGAAGGAGGTCAATGCCCATCTCATTGGAGCCGCCCTCAAAGAGTTCGAGCATCACCTTGGGTTCACCCTTCGGCGTGTAACGATACACATCCTTGAGATAGAGGTGTTTGAGGTAGCCGCCCTTCTTGCTGAAGCAGTAATAGGCCTTGTCCGTCTCCACAACATAGTCGTTGGTGTCGGCCAACTGAGGGTTGGAGAACTGTTGCGCTGCCGAGAGCGACTTGTCGGCTGAAATGTTGGTATTCGTGACTGCGGCGGAGTCTTGTTCCAAAGACAACGTTGCGGCTTCCTCCTCCTTTTGCGCGGCCTGCTCGGCCATCTGCTGTTCCTGTGCTTCCCTGAACTGTTTTGCCTTATTGGTTTGATAAAAGCTAAAACCCAAGAACAATCCAAAAATCAAAAGTAATCCAATAACTGTGTTCTTATCCATCTCACGTATTTTATTAAGGCGGCAAAAATACAAAAAAAATCAACGGGTGCAGCCCGTTGTTAATAAAGAGTTCTCAAGGGTCTATTTCCCTGCTTTTTCGCGCCATTGGCGGGCAGCGTCAGCATCGCCCTTGAGCTTGTAGGCCTCCGAAAGGGCCTCGTAAATCAGGTTGAGTTGCTCCTTCTCGTAAGCGAAGGTCTTGGCCTGCATCAGGTACTCGATGGCTTTGTCGGCATTCTTTTTGAAAAGGTAACCCAAGCCGAGGTTGCAGAGCATCCTGGCATTTTGCGGGAAGAGTTCGTTGAGATCCTTCTCGTACTTGACAAGCCGTTCCCAGGCGCCGAGCTGGTTGAGCACATAGCAGTAGTCGTCCCACACGGCAAAGGAGGTGTTGTCGTAAGAGAGGGCCTTCTCGAAGTAGCTGGCGGCGGTAGCATACTCCTTGCGCATCGAGCAGATGGAGGCCTTGGTCAGGTAGCCGATGCTCTCGGTGGGGTGCAGGGCCACCACGGTGTCGGCCAATTGCTCGACGGCCTGCATCTTCTTGGTGTCTTTGGTCTTCAGCACGTCGGCGAGCATCTTGCGCAGGTAGCTGGACTTCTCGGGCACGCCGACAGAGGGGTTGGCGAACACGCGCAGCATACATTGCTGCACCTGCTCGTCGTTGCCCTGCTGTTCCCAATAGCGGGCCATCATAAAGTTTAGTTCGGGATCGTTGGAGTGGTTCTCCACCGCCTTCTGGAAGTAGGGCATTGCCTGCGCGGACATCCCGTTGCTCTGGTAAATCTTGCCGGCCTGGACATAATAGTCGGCGTTGTGGGGATAGAGTTTGATAAGCTTGTCGTATTCGCCAACGGCCTCCTTCACCTTGTTCATATAGAGCCAGATGGAGACCTTGGCTCGAGTGATTTCATCGTTATGGCCGATGATATCCTCCATCCGGTCGTAGGTGCTGATGACCTTGTCGAGTTTCTTCATCTGGAGGTAGGCCTCGGAAAGGCTGTAGAGGTAGTACTCGTTGTTAGTCTTCTCCTTGCAGATCTGTTCCAGCAGCTTGGCGGCGGCTGGATACTCCTCCATCTGCAGATAGAGGTCGGCGAGATCGACCTTGTACCAGATGTTGTTCTTGTCGAGTTTGATGGCCTGCTGCAGGGAGGCCACGGCGTCGCGCAGTTCCTGGCGGTCGGTGTGGATGCGGGCCAGCATAAAGTGGGAGGCGTCGTGCTTGGGGTTGTCAAGCAGGATGCCATTGAAGACTTTCAAGGCCTCGGCAGTGTTGCCGTTATAGTACGCCTTCAGTCCCTCCGTGTATTGCACGGAGATCTTGCGGTGGTTGACCGACGCGGCATCGGTCTTGGCCACGTTGCGGGTCTTCTTGGGCGCCTGTCCGAATGCCAGCGCGCTTATCAATATCAGGATGACAAAACTACAATATCTTCGCATTTCTCTCTTATTAATTTTTTCCGCTGTGTCCGAATCCGCCGGCGCCGCGTTCGGTGCTGGAGAGTTCCTCCATAGAGCCAACCTCCTGGAGGGTTACCTGCTGGAAGCGTGCGATGACCATCTGGGCGATGCGTTCGCCGTGTTTGATCTCGAAGGGTTCGTTGGAGAGATTGATGAGCAGCACCTTCACTTCGCCACGGTAGTCGGGGTCGATGGTGCCGGGGCTGTTGAGCACGGTGATGCCGTGTTTGAAGGCCAGGCCGCTGCGGGGGCGGATCTGTGCCTCGCAGTCTTCCGGCAGCTCGATGAAGAGGCCCGTGGGCACCAGTTGGCGCTCGCCGGGGTTCAGGGTCAGCGGCTCGGAAAGATTGGCCCGCAGGTCAAGGCCGGCGGCCATCGCCGACTCGTATGCCGGCAACGGATTATCGGATGTGTTGAATATCTTGCAAATGGACATAGTCGTAGGATATAAGGTCTCGTTTTTGAGGCGGCAAAAATACAAAAAAACGAGATTGTTCCGCAAAAGACATTTTGCCTGATGGAAACTATTGATTATTTGGAATTTTTGTTTATATTTGCCGGCGAAAATTTATGACTTAACCATTATGAAAAGAAACATCGTACTCTTAACGCTTTTTATTGCATTTGCCACTGCTATTACAGGACAGAACGCGCACTGGGAATACCAATTTTCCTCGTCTGGAAACCCCGTTGCACCAACAAGTGCCATAGTTGTCAATTCATTTGGAAAGATCTATCTTTTCCAGACAGATCCTGCGGGAATCTATGTCTCCATAATTGATCACTCTACTATGCAACCTGTGGCAATTGATTATGAATTGCCGTCGCAAGGTTATGATTTTCTTCTGGAGGGCGGATATGGGGATTTCAACGGCAACATTGTAGTTTACGGTAGTGTTGATTTAGGCAACGGCCCCATTCCTATTTCTGGGATATATGATGTGTCGTCCCACACATTCACGTCTTATTTTTTGGACAGTGCACACCCAGACGATTACTTTATTAATGGTTGCTGTGGCTATGACATCAATGGAAACGGGGTGAATATGCTTGTGCTGGAAAACACGGGACAGCTTGTGTGCGTGGACTGGGACCACAACTCCATAGACTCGTTGAAAATTACCAACTTCAATGGTAAGATATCGGATGTGGTATGGGATGCCGGAAACTTACGCTTTGCCGTGGCCGGTTCCCAAGAATCCGGATACGAACAACTCTTCTTGTTGGAGGTGCAATATAATATAAACAGTGGTTTCATTTTACAAAACACGCTTGCCTGGTACGTGGATCCTTCCTACAATTATGGTGAGCGCCGCACGTGCCTGGAAATTATCAGCGATAGCGAGATCATAGTAGGCCACTGCGCACGTACACAGCAAGCCGACGGAGTCTGGCTTTCCATCGTGAACAGCTACACTACTGTTACGAATTCAGTGTTTTTTGATATGCCATCCCAAAAATTGTTCCTGTTGGATATGAAATACGATGACACCCGCAACCAATTGGCACTGCTTTTTGAGATGCACCACGTTTGCGGGAGGGTGAATATCATTGCGCAGGTGGACCCGCACTCCTTGTCGAGTATGTCCGCAGCTGAAGTGAGGAATAATATTTCACCCCCCCCCTTGCGCCTACAACCCTGCCCCCTTGTATGACAACGAAATCTATCTGAAAAAATTGGAACTTAACTATATGCCTTGGTCTTGTGCGAGAATATTGGCAAGCGGTGTCAATAAAACCGGCTACTTTGGTCAGGATGATGCCTTTGTGACGGAAACGTATAAAATAGCCTATAGCCAGTGCGATTATGTCTTCTCTCCTATGGAGACTGGTGCCTCATACACATATAGTACTGCCTCGTGTTTGAATTCATATCACAATTACGTATATCCACCTGTTTTTTCTCCCATCCCTAACCCAGGTTCTCTTAATGGATACTGGTCTTGTCCAGATCTTATGCCTTGCTCAAAAGGTATAGTGGAGAGTCCCAAACGGATGACTAATGAAGGCCATAACGTGGCTAAATTGGAATTTGAAATTGATGGAACACTCGTGTTTCAAAGCTTTTCAGGTGAAATTTTTTATGGTGTGTACAACGCCTTGGGACAGCTCGTCTTGTCTGGTAACACCCATAATGGAACTTTATGGGTGGATTTGCCAGAGACTGGTTTTTACATTGTGAAAGCTGAAGACAGCATCGGAAATGTTGTTACAAAGAAAATTATTGTGACTCGCTAACAATATCAGATTATTGACAGTTAACGGAAAGATTTTTATTGATACCCACCCCCGATGTCTTATGAGTCATATTAAACGTCACAATATCATAACACTTATCTCCTTGCTTTCTACATTATTAGCACCCTTGTGGACAATGGCACAGGAGGGCTATGCAGGAAGGGACTTCTGGTTCACATCCATCGACAACAATTTCGCTTTCGGTCAAGATAGTGCTGTTTTGTATCTTGTGGGGGATACAGCCTGCACAGGATACGTTGAGAACCCAAACTCCTCCTATTACAAGACCTTTAACATTTCTCCTGGCGCCGTTACTATCGTAATGATTCCATCATCCGAAATCCAAAGCAGTCAGATCGAACCCACTGCTTCTCCCATAGTGGAGAACACCGGCATTCATCTCTCCGTTACACACTACATTTACGCTTTCCTCCAAACCCATAATTTAGACTCCTCCTTTTACTCTAATCTGAACTACGTGTATGTACACACCAAAAAATGTCCCCTAATCCCTGTTCACCACCTTTCAGATCATATCTATTGCAACACATACAACACAAATTGGAATTATCTAATCAAACTGTATGTAGTCGCATTAGAGAATAATGTCCTGCTTGATTTTCGGGGCTACCTCGGCAATCAATCTCTTTCTTTGAATAAAGGGCAAGTTGCAGTATTTCCAAATGCAAACTTCCAATCTTTTTTCAGAGTACAGTCGAATTGTAAAAAAATCGCCTGCTATTATGGTGGGCATAATGCATCTGTTTTCTATCCTGCAGTCAATGTTCATTTGATTCTTGGAAAAGATTTTATATTGAAAAAGTCTTGCAATGACCATTTCTCCAAATTTCTTTATCCCAATAATGCTCAATTTTATGCGTCTGACTGGGAATTCTGTACTTGTAACCATTTAGGGTTATCACATTACACCGCGCAAAACACTTCAGAAATACAAGCATATGTTTATAAACACGTGCGTTGCAATTGGGTAACAACGCCATATCTGACAGATGTCCCATTTCTTTTTTACAGATTCTACGATTCGCCGAGTCAGTACTATCGTCGTCCTTTGTGGGGTAGGGTTTTTTTCAACCCAATTTATCAGGGTACAGGTAACGAACAAACCATATCATTCGCTTCACTTGGTGTGCTCAATAACACCTCTCCCAATCACCTCCCCAACGACATTATGGTGAAGAAGTGGGTGATACCCACCACCCGGCGCAATGTCCAAGTTGTCAATTGTAGCATAGACACTGTATTGGCGGACCTTCAAATTTACGTCCACGAGAACGGTCTCCATTCCACTTATTTGAACGGTCAACTATTGCCCGCCTCCGTCTTTGATTCCGTGCCCTTCACCAACCGTGACTATTGGGTGGCGCAGTTCGGCTACTACAACGATTCCATCCCCGAAATCATCCGCGTGGAGAACCCCAATGGCTTCAGTGCATATTTGGATGAATTCGGATACTCGCCTGACAGTGAACATCCTGGCAATATTGTTTTGGGTTATTACCACGACAACAACTCTGGCGTCAACTTCAACACCGCCCCCGTGGAGCACTCTAACCTCAGCCCCTATATGGTGGACACCGTCTATCGCTGCCTCGGCGACACCCTCCACCTTGACGTGGAGTACAACCCCGACTCCCTGGAGTTCGACTGGATTGTGGACGGCGTCACCCACTACAACACCCGCACCCTCGACATTCCCATCACCGACCTGCACACCATCACGGCCCAGCTCGTCATCCACTACCCGTGCCCCGACACCACCACCACCTTCGTGCGTGTGGTGCCCCCGCCCGTCATCCCCTTCTCTTCCGACACCACACTCTGCGCAGGCACCACCCTCTCCGCGGAGAACCCCGACGCCCTGCTCTACAACTGGTCCACGGGGGAGACAACCCCCGCCATCACCATTGACAGCGCGGGTATCTACTCCGTAACTGTGGCCAACCGAGGTTGCACCGCCAGCCTCGACAGTTTCCGTGTGGATCTCTACGAACCCTCGCACGTCAACTTCGGTGAGGACACCACCCTCTGCGACCTGGCCACCCTCCTGCTCGACGCCACACAGACCCACCCTGCCACCTACGAGTGGCAGGACCACAGCACCAACACCACCTATCTCGTTGTCAATGACGGCCACTATTGGGTAATCGTCACCGACCACTGCCTCGGCGCCTCCGACACTATCGGCGTGGACTACCTCCACGACTTTGAGGTCAACCTCGGTGCCGACACCACCCTCTGCGAGGGCGACGAGCTGGTGCTCTCCGCCAACCTGCCCTT